>Ga0315288_10000338_pt1 | contig 59156 bp, 40 predicted proteins | sample YL17G11_20_MG_FD_203454 | JGI IMG/M metagenome (GOLD analysis project Ga0315288, IMG submission 203454) | Sediment microbial communities from Yellowstone Lake, YNP, Wyoming, USA - YL17G11_20 | ecosystem: Environmental > Aquatic > Freshwater > Lake > Sediment | place: USA: Wyoming | collected...
ATTCGAAGAAAATAAGCTCAGCTTTACACAAGTCGTCCAGTTCCAGGACCAGGAGATGACGTCGAAGTTTACAGGCACGATTGAGCAGGGCGAACTTTCAGGCCTCCTGGTCAGCGACAGGGGCGAGGCGGAAATCAAGGGCAAACGAGCCCCGAGAATCCCGCGTGGAGTTGGAAGCTGGGAAATGAAGATCAAGGCCGGCGAGAGAGAATATACGGGAACTCTTACGATCACCGCCGACAAGGAAGGTAATCTAAGCGGTACCTGGAAAAGCTCCAGTGGCGAGAGCAAGGTTTCTGATTTGAAATACGAAGACCGCAAGCTGACCTTTAAGAGAGTGATCCAGAGAGAGAACAATCAAACGAAAATGGCCTTCGAAGGAACCATCGGCAACAATTCACTCGAAGGAGTATTCAAGAGCGATCGTGGAGAATCTGCCGCCACGGGAACACTGGTCGGTGCTTCGCTTATCGGTACGTGGAATCTCGACATTGAATCCGAGCGGGGCGCTCGCAAACAGAGACTGAGAGTCAATGCGGATATAAGTGCGCTTTACGGTTCCACTCTGATCAAGAAGATTAATCTTGACGGTGACAAAGTAAGCTTCAAATACGTCATGCAATTTGGCGACCAGGAATACGAAACGAGCTTCGAGGGAAAGATTGCAGAGTCCAAGCTAACCGGCGAATTGAAAACGTCCAGAGGCACGTCGAAAGTAACAGGCACCAGGCGTACATCCGGAAGACCCGGATCCAGTCAGAGATAAGCCGGGATAGCCGGCACTTTGTCCAAAGAACATGTATTCGGGAGCCTGCTGGAACATTTTCCGGCAGGCTCTCTTTACGAACCCGAGGTAACAGGGAGTTCCAATTCAATGAATGTTTATCTTGAAGACCACGGCCAGATCATTCACTTTGCTCCTGGGCGCAGTAAGAATCAGGCCTCGTTCATCGCGTGAAGTAGCGATCTTTTCGCCCGTCTCCAGCACGGAGACATCGGCGAGACTGATGGTGGTTGGGAGTTTATTCGCTGCGAAGCTGGTTAAAACCATCTCTCTGGAGGCATCCGGGATGCCTAAGGCGATGGCATAAATCGTCTTTCCATCTTTGCTTTGCGTATAACGAATGTCCTCAGGCGAGTAGCCGCCCCTGGGATCGGCCACGCCGCCGAATTGACCTTTCGGCAGGTCCTTGCCGGTTGGGCCTTCGCCCATGGTATACCAGGTGCGTGTGTTGTAGATAGCTTCGCCGTTAAGCGCCAGCCACTGTCCCATTTCGGTGAGGACCTTGCGTTGTTCTTCCGGAATCGTACCATCTGCCATGGGACTGATATTCAGGAGGAGCACCCCGTTTTTGCTGACGATATCAATCAGGGAGTGCAGGACACGTTTGGTGGATTTGATACGCAGGTCCTGGGTGTAGCACCAACTGCCCAGGCTAATGGTATCGTCTGTGAGCCAGTAGAAGTCTGTTTTTTGGTCCATGCGGCCCTTTTCCAGGTCCAGCACGCCTACATTGGAGGGCAGGTCTTGTTGTTTGTACGTGACTACAACGTCCTTATTCAACTTTTTGGCCTGATTGAAGTAGTAGGCCAGGTACTCCATCTTGACCTGGTCCGGGATCTCATCGAGCCATGAATCGAACCACATCAGGTCCGGCTGATAGTTGTCGATGACTTCGAAAAGTTTGCCTTTCCAGAGTTGGAGGAATTCATCGCGTGGGATATAGCCATATAGAATGGCGTTTTCTTTGTTTTCGAGCAGAGACGGGAAGTCATTTTTGACGTACTCATAATGCCCGGTCCAGTTTACGCCCCCGCGGCCTTCCTTTTCATAGAGATTGTTCCGGGCATGGTGAAAGGTGGTCACAAATTTCATGCCGCGTTTGCGTACGGCCTGGGCCATCTCGCCGGCAATATCCCGCCTGGGACCTTTGTCTTTTGCATTCCAGGGGGTAAGCTTGCTGGCCCACATGGAAAATCCGTCATGGTGCTCGGCAACCGGCCCGGCAAAACGGGCGCCCGCCTTAACAAAGAGATCGGCCCATTGATCGGCATCGAACTTTTCCGCCTTGAACTGCGGCACAAAATCATGGTAGCCGAACTGTGTGGGCTCGCCGTAGGTTTCCACGTGATGTTTATATTCGGGACTATTTTTAATGTGCATGTTGCGCGGATACCACTCGCTGCCGAAGGCAGGCACCGAATAAACGCCCCAGTGGAAATAAATGCCGAACTTGGCGTCCTTAAACCATTCCGGGGCCGATTCATGCCGGCTCAGCGATTCCCATGTGGGCTGAAATTCGGCAGCAAGAACCGGCGTGCTCAGGAGGGTAACAGCGAACATGATAATAGATGCGCTCTTTTTCATATACATTTCCTTTCCACGAGAGGTTTCATTAATTGTAAAAAACAAGCTCCTGCCGCAAAAAGCGGTGCGAACCACTCCTGTTACGCTTTATGGAATAGAGATGACTTTGTTTCCACAACGCGTACAAATTTGGAATCCATTATATGCACGCCATGTCTTGAGTAAAGTACTATTTATGCCGGAACAATGGACATTACGGCCTTCATGGATCTGTTGCAAACTGACCGTTTTTCTCTTGAATCATCATGTTCCTTGTGGTAAACTTAATTATATATTTTGAAATCAAATGTCCTGTTGTTTATTAGGTGACATTGGTTGGTGAAATATCGATTTGCTGGAGGAAAAACAAATGAAATCGGGCAGTATTCTATTCATGTTAGTGGTTCTGATGATTTTTGCCGGTCTTGCCGGGGCGGATGATATTTATACATGGACCGGTGCGATCAGTGACGACTGGATGACCGTCGGTAACTGGGATGTTGGAACAGTTCCCGCAATGGGAGCGCTAGGTGGTGACGCAGATGCTTACATAGGAAGTACGGCGCCGTTGACATGGCCGGTTCTTGATTCAGGTGACATGCCGTCTGAAATCGACGACCTCTGGATTGCCAATGGAAACGGTCTGATTGGTGAGCTCTTGATTCAAGGTGGTGTGAGTCTGGTGTGTAACGATGATATCAAGGTATGCTACGAAGCAGGAAGTGTGTCTGCAAAGTTTACTGTTAAAGGGATTGGCACCACGGTTGTCGGTTTGAAATCACTCGAACTCGGAGAAGCCGGCACTGTGGTTGTCGATGTGAATGGCGGCAAACTGGAAATTGGGGAAGTCGACAAACCCAAGTGGAATATGATAGTTGCCGCAGGCGCCGATTCCAATGTTACCATATACATTCGTAACGGCGGTTTACTTGAACATCATGGCGACTACGCAGAAGACGACCGTGGAGGCCTGATAATCGGCGCCGGCAAGGCTCTGATTGACATTGGTTCCGATAGTGGGTCCGGCGGCGGAACATTGAAACTGAAAAATGATGTCACTGAGCTTGTCCGGACCCTTTCCCGCGATGGTATAATCGTCGCTGACGGTGGCGCCAGAGATGTTCAAATTTACTTTAATGACGGTTATACGTTTGTTACCGCTTCTGTACTTACCACCAGGCTCAATCCGAGTCCGACTGACGGTTCGACCGTACCAGAGGGCCCCACCCAGCTCCAATGGACTTTACCCGAGCCGAACAACCCGGCAGGCATCATAACCTGTGACGTCTACTTCGGCACTAATCCCAACGTCGAGGTCAATCCCAAGGTTGTCATTGGCCAGGCGGTTGAGTCGGTATCCGTTACGCTGGTACCCGACACAAATTACTATTGGGCACTTGACCTGTACGACGCCAGCGTAAGCACTGTTTACCCGATTTATCTGAGCCCTATTTTCACACTTAACACGATGAACATAGCGCCGGTTGTCAATGCCGGCGATGATGTTGCCACATGGCTGGTGGGCGGTTCAAGGGTTGTCCAGCTTGATGGGATCGTCTCTGACGAAGACGGCAGGCCCGGACCTGCCACGCTTGCGTGGTCGGTAATCGCCGAGCCTAATGAATTAAATCCGGCCCAGATCAGTGATCCTCTTACGGCAAATCCCACGGTTACATTAATAGAGCCCGGAACGTATACATTGCAGTTCGAAGCCGGCGATGGCGAATACACTACTGCCGACACCTTGCAAATCGTATTGTATGCAGATGCCTGCGAGCACGCCAAAAATCAAGAGGGATTCGTACTGTTACCAGGGGATATCAATCAGGACTGCATAGTCAATGAACTGGACTTGACAATACTGGAAGAACACTGGCTCCAGTGGAATTACAGTATCGAATAATGTAAAATATCAGGGACTCATTTTGCCCCGCCGTAAGGCGTCCCCAAGGGAATGCTGTCAATGTAACGTGCCCCGAACCGCATAGGTAGTCTAAAGGATCTCTTGCGGCGGAAACCTTCCTATCCTGCAGGCTAACAAAACCTGTCACTATCAAACACAATACATCGAAAAAAGGGCGAGTTCAAAAGGCAAAGCCAATTTGCTCAGGCCCTAATAGGCGTAAAGTCTTTTATGAAAGGGGATTACGACAAAAATCCGGCTGGCAAAGCCGAAGAAAACAAACCCAATCAAGCTTGTCCTGAGCCTGTCGAATGGAGCCAATCTCACGAGCCCGAACCGACCGAAGGAGCGGGAAAAAGAGAAAAATTGGTCGCGACGGCTACCGGTTAGCCGGATGGAGCGTATTTTTTTAGTAGTATTCGTTAACTATGCTTTTTGTTCCGATAATATAATTATGCCGGAGATGCGTAAAACGTCTAAAACAGGGCGGGTTTATGTCCGATATACGTATGATGATGCAGCGGCGAAACAAAATATTGGCCGTCGATGACAATGTTATCGATATCACAACTATCGAGAAACTGTTGGGCAAAAACTACGACCTTAAGACAGCGACAACCGGTGAGGAAGCTCTGGAGATAGCGGGGGATTTTAAGCCTGACATTATTTTGCTCGATAATATGATGCCGGGTCTCGATGGCGGGCAGGTGTGCCGCCAGATACGGGCGGATTCGGGGCTGCGGCATACGAAGATCATCATGGTATCGGGCAAGTCAATGGTATCGGAACGCATCGAAGCGTATCAGGCCGGCGCGGACGATTATATAACCAAACCCTTTAACGAAGATGAGCTGCTGGCAAAGATACGGGTCTATTTGCGTTTGAAATCGGTCGAGGAAGTGGACCAGTTCAAGACCAACGTTTTGACGCTGCTAAGCCATGAAGCTCGAACTCCGCTGAACAGTCTTATCGCGCCTGCTGAGATGTTGATGTCCGGGGATGAGGAGGTTGATGCCGAAGAGCACAAGTTGTTAATCGAGATGGTTCATTCGGCCGCCAGGCGCCTGCACCGTTTTTTTGAAAACGTTATGCTGCTCAGCTCGCTGAAATCGGGAAAGTGGCAATTCAACCCGGAGCCGGCGGATCTGTGCGATATCGTCCATGGGGCTGTTTGCGAAGTGGCAACAAAGGCGGCTGAGCGCAAGATAAAGATCGAGGAGAAATTCGAAGCCGGCCCGACTCTTATTCTCGACCAGCAGCAAATCAAAAGGGCGGTGACAGCGATGCTGGATAATGCAATCCGTTTCAGCCCGCCGGGCTGGAGGGTTGATGTTTGTGTCTCCGGTGACGATGAGTATGTATGGGTGAGTGTAACCGACCATGGCGCAGGAATCGATCCCGATTATCTGCCTTATGTATTTGAGGAGCTTTCGGATCCCGACATTGACCACCACTCGCAGGGCCAGGGCCTGAGCCTGGCCATAGCCCGTCAGATAGTACAACGGCATAATGGCACGATCGTCGCAGAAAGCGCAAAAGGCTCCGGCACAACCTTCACGGTGCAATTGCCGTTGCCGGTTCGGTCTGAATTGGCGCATTGTGAAATCTGAGAAATCGGGATATGTTTTTCGCCGGTTCGATTTTGCACACGCTTCCACAAATCTTCAAAATGCCGCCCTGATTGCCTGCCCGCTGCATGATGGTAATTCCGGCTGTCGAATAGTTCAATAAGTATGTTATAATTTACCGATAATATATTAGATCGTTGTAATATTCAGGCAGCCAGACAAGAAAGGATTCTGTGGTATGTCATTTGCAGAGGACGTACTGAGCCGGAGCAGACCAGAGAGCGTTCACGGCATTTTATGCCGGCCCGAACGCCAGAGCTATTATCCCTCGCCTGTGGACTGGAGAGACGAGGTGCTGTACTTTTTGCTGGTGGACCGGTTCAGCGACGGTCTGGAGGATTCGCGTGATCTGCTGGAGAAGGCGAATATCAAAGCAGCACGCCCGGACTTGCCTGGCGGCGAGCCTTGGCGCTGGGATCGATGGGCAGAGTCGGGCCAGCATCGCTGGCAGGGCGGCACGATCAAGGGCGTGACATCGAAGCTCGACTATTTAAAACAGCTTGGCGTCACGTCGATATGGCTCAGCCCAGTATTCAAGCAGCGGGGACATCTGGATACTTATCACGGCTACGGCATCCAGGATTTCCTGGAGGTGGATCCCCGGTTCGGCAGCCGGCAGGATCTTGTCGATCTGGTGACTGCGGCCCACGCGCAAGGTCTGCGGATTATCCTCGACGTTGTTTTCAACCACTCGGGCGCCAACTGGCTGTATCGTCCCGATACTCCCGGCGGGATTTACGAAGCCGTTTACAAGCCCGACGGCAGCTATCCGTTCGGTTCGTGGCGCGACGGCCGGGGGCAGCCCGTCCCCGACATAGCGGCGGAAGAAGACGGCGTCTGGCCGACGGAACTGCAGCACGGGGACTGCTACACGCGGGCGGGAACGGGTGACATGAGAAAGGGCGGGATCGACGATCCGAACGCCGAGCACAAACGCTCCGACTTCTGCGACCTGCGGGATTTCGATCTCGAACAGCCGTATGTGCTGAGTGACTTGTCACGATGCTACAAATACTGGATGGCCCTGACGGACTGCGACGGCTTCCGGATCGATACCCTCAAGCATGTGACGAAGGAACAGGCGCGGAATTTCTGCGGCGCCATCAAGGAATTCGCAGAGAATCTCGGCAAGCAGAATTTCTTCCTCGTCGGCGAGATCTCCGGCGGAGATTATGCCCAGGACTACTATCTCGACGCTCTCAATCGCAATCTCACCGCCGCGCTGGATATCGGAGAGATGTGTCCCATCCTCAACGACGTTGCCAAAGGCCTGAGATCCGCCAAAGACTATTTCAGCGGATTCAATCCCGGCGGCTCAGGAATGGGCTCGCACCGAAACGCGGGGGGCCGGCACGTTTCCATCCTCAATGACCACGATCATATTTACGGCGACAAGATTCGATTTTCAAGCGACGCCTCATGTGACCATCAGGTCGCGGCGGGCGTTACCATGCAGCTTTTCACCCTCGGTATTCCATGCATCTATTACGGGACCGAGCAGGCCTTTGCCGGCCCTGAGCCGTCCGAGAGGAAATGGCTGCCGGGATGGAAATGCTCGGACCAGTACCTTCGCGAGGCGATGTTTGGCCCGGAGCATCCAAGGGCGTCCGGGACAGCAGGCCTGCACGAGCTGGATATGAATCTGCCCGGTTTCGGCCCCTTCGGGACGGCGGGTCACCACTGTTTCGATGAGAATCATCCGGTGTACAATCGGATTGCCGCGGCTGCTGCGCTTCGGAGCAAATATCCCGCCCTGCGCTGCGGCAGGCAGTATCTTCGCCGCATCTCCTTTTTGAACAAGCCCTTCGACCTCTACGGGCCGGGGGAAATCGTTGCCTGGTCGCGAATCCTGGACGATGAGGAGTTGCTTTGTGTCATGAATGCCAACGGTACCAAGTCGCGAGGCGCCGACGTGATCGTGGACGCTGATCTCAATTCGGGCGATGCCGGCACGATGACGGTTGTCCTTAATTCGGCCCAGGTAGCGCAGACGCAGGAATATTCAGGTACACATCCGACGGGCTCAACGGTCGGCATAAACAGGACGGCGGACGGCAGGGCGTTTGTCCGGATTCAGAATATTCCGCCCGCGGAGATTATTGTACTGGCAAATCATCCCTGAATCGGCTAATCGGACCGAAAAAGACTTGCAAGAGGGGGGCAAATCGCGTATTATATCCCATTTATGTCGAAATGGTTCTTATTATAGAAAGGATTGCCGGTAGTTATGAGTCTTGAAAGGTTCTTCAATCCCAAATCGATTGCAATTGTTGGCGCCTCCCGCCAAAAGGGCAAAGTCGGTTATGAAATTTTAGCTAATATGATTGAAGCCGGATACGAGGGTGAAATATTTCCGGTCAATCCAAAAGCAGATACAATTGAAGGATTAAAATGCTACCCCGACCTTAAATCCATCGGTAAGACCCCCGATCTGGTAGTCATTATTATTCCGGCAAAGTTTGTCTCTGCAATGATGCAGCAGTGCGCGAAGGTCAGGGTAAAGTCGGTGATCATTATTACAGCCGGCTTTAAAGAAGTCGGCGAAGAGGGCCGAGAGCTTGAAAAACAGGTCGTTCACATCGCAAGACAGGCAGGCATTAAAATCATCGGTCCCAACTGTCTGGGGGTGATCTCGCCGGTAAACAAGCTCAATGCCAGTTTCGGCGGAGACCTGCCGGCGGAAGGAGTCATCGGCTATCTCTCGCAGTCCGGGGCGTTACTCGCTGCGATTCTCGATATGGCCAACGCGAACAGCATCGGGTTCAGCAAGCTTGTCAGCATCGGCAATAAGGCGGATGTCGATGAGCTGGATTTAATCAAAGCTCTGGGAGAAGATAAGGATACGAAAGTGATTGCCGGCTATCTCGAAAGCATTACCGACGGCAATGCTTTTGTTAACCAGGCGGAGCGTATTTCTCATCATAAGCCTATCCTACTGATGAAGTCGGGCGGTACACAAGCCGGTGCCCAGGCCGCCTCCTCTCATACCGGAAGCATGGCAGGCAGCGAGACTGCGTACGAATGTGTCTTTGAACGCGCCGGAATAATCCGGTGCAATTCGATAAAGGAGCAGTTTGATTATGCCCAGGCATTTGCCGATCAGCCGCTGCCCGCGGGGCCGAGAGTCGCCGTAATCACAAATGCCGGCGGGCCGGGAATTATGGCTGCCGACGCCATCGAAAGAGTGGGACTTTCCTTTGCAAAACTCGACGATAAAACGATTGAGACGCTGGCTTCAAAGCTGCCGCCGGCGGCGAACTTGAATAATCCCGTTGACGTGCTGGGAGATGCGCTCGCCGACCGGTACGAGTTCGCGCTGGATGTGATTCTCGGTGATAAAAATGTTGATATCGTCCTGGTGCTTCTGACACCCCAGGCAATGACCGAGCCTGTGGCCACCGCCGAGGCGATGGTCAAGCTGAGTGGCAGGAAAAACGCCAAGCCGATTCTTGCCTGTTTCCTCGGTGCCAAGAAGATCCGGGACGGAGTGACGATTTTGCGGCAAGGGAAGATTCCGCAGTATGATGCCCCTGAAAGTGCTGTTTCGACAATCAAGGCGATGGCGGACTATGTCAGGTGGCGCACCAGGCCCAAGCGGGTCGTCAAACTCTTTCCGGTCAACCGTCGCAAGGTCGAAAACATAATCGAAAGACACCTTCGCCAGGACATTCGAGAGATCGGCGAGACCGAATCCAAGGAAATCCTCGAAGCCTATGGTTTCATGACCCCAAAAGGTTCCATCGCCACCACGGCCGAGCAGGCGACCAATATCGCCCAACAGATCGGATTTCCCGTCGTGCTGAAGATTTGGTCGCCGGATATCGTGCATAAGTCCGATGTCGGTGGAGTTCAGATTGGCCTGAAAAGTGATAAGGAAGTAAAGGATGCCTTCGACCTGATGATGTATCGAATACCGAAGAAGCTTCCCGATGCCGACATTCTCGGCGTGCTTGTGCAGGAAATGTGCAGCGGCGGAAAAGAGGTGATTATCGGCATGAATCGCGATCCGCACTTTGGTCCTCTAATGATGTTCGGAATGGGGGGCATCATGGTGGAAGTCCTGAAAGACGTATCGTTTTACCTGGCGCCGTTGACGGCCGAAGAAGCGAAGCAGATGCTCATTAACACAAGGACTTATCATATGCTGAAAGGATTCCGCGGCCAGGAGGGTGTGGATATCGAGGCAATTGCCGAGGGTTTGCAGAGGTTTTCACAACTGGTGACGGAATTTCCGCAGATTAAAGAAATGGACATCAACCCGTATGTTGTTGGTCCGGCGGGCACCACGGCGATTGCTGTTGATGCCAGAATGAGTGTCGAACAGGTTTAGAGGGACCCCATTTTGTAAAAAAAAGATTGCAAAATGGGAACCCAAGAAAGAGACGTAAGCATGCAAAAATTTGATTGGAAACAGAAGTATAAGGACAAAATAGGCACTGCGTCGGCTGCAATGAAGCTGATTAAATCCGGCAACAGCATATTTATCGGGACCGGTTGCGGCCAGCCGCAGCATCTCGTGAATACTTTGGTCGAGAATTCGAGCAAAATCTATGACGCTCACATTGTTCATCTTTTGACGATGGGGACGGCGCCCTATGCGGATGAGAGATTTCGCGAGAAATTCAAGATGAACAGCTTTTTTATCGCCGACAACGTCCGGCATGCTTTGGACAAAGGGATCGGAGATTATACGCCGATCTTCCTGTCAGAGATACCTCAAGAGTTCGAGACCGGGCGAATTCCCATCGATGTTGCACTGATCAGCGTTACACCGCCGGATGTAAACGGCCTGTGCAGCCTCGGTGTCTCTGTGGATATCGTCAAATCCGCCGCTTCCAACGCCAAGTACGTGATTGCGCAGGTCAACCGCCGGATGCCTCGAACATTCGGTGACAGTTTCATTCACGTCAACGCGATCGATATGCTGGTGCCGTACGACGAAGACATCATCGAGGTTCCGGATCAAAATCCGACTGCAACGTTGCGCCGCATCGGCCAGAACATAAGCAGGCTCGTGGAGGACGGCAGCACAATTGAGTGCGGGATCGGGCGGATTCCCCAGGCACTGGCAGAATTTCTCAAAGACAAAAAAGACCTCGGCATCCACACCGAAATGTTTAGCGACTGGATTATCGACCTGATCGAGTGCGGGGCGATTACCTGTGCCAAAAAGTCTCTCAACCGGGGCAAAGTTGTCGCCAGTTTCTGTATGGGCTCCAAAAGGCTCTACGATTACATCAACAACAATCCCTTCTTCGAATTCTATCCTACCGAGTATGTCAACGACCCTTATATTATCAGCCAGCATGAGAAAATGGTGGGAATTAACGTCGGGCTGGAGATTGACTTGACAGGCCAGGTTTGCGCCGATTCGCTGGGCTATAAATTCTACAGCGGCATCGGCGGACAGATCGATTTCATCCGCGGCTCGGCGCGCAGCAGGGGGGGCAAAGCGATTATTGCGATGCCTTCGACCGCGAAGCAAGGGGAGGTTTCCAGGATTGTGCCGCACCTGACAGAAGGCGCCGGGGTGGTCACGACGCGAGGGGATGTCCACTATGTCGTGACCGAATACGGGATCGCTTACCTGCACGGCAAGAGTATCAGAGAGAGGGTAATGGACCTTATCCATATAGCGCATCCGAAATTCAGACAAGGGCTCATTCAGGCGGCGAAGGCTCAAAACTATCTCTACGAAGACCAGATCGAATTATCATGGGAGCAGGTTGCGTATCCGGAAGAGCTGGAAAAGTATGACACGTTACGAGATGGCACGCAGATATTCTTCAGGCCGATTAAGCCCACCGACGAGCCGTCCCTTTCCGAGATGATGTACTCGCTGAGCGAGAAATCCGTCCAGACGCGCTATATGGCCCGTACAGTAGCATTTCCTCATCGGGACATACAGCGGGTTACCAATATCGACTATCGGCAGGATATCGCCATCGTGGCTGTTGTACCCGGCGTTTCGAGCGAGGAAATCGTTGCCATCGCCCAGTATTTTCTCGATCCGAAAACCAATGGTGCTGAGGTGGCCTTTCTGGTGCAGGATGAATGGCAGCGAAAAGGTATCGGCACTTTCCTGCTGGACTACATCGCCCAAATTGCCAAGCAGCGGGGTGTAAAGCGGTTTTGGGCAAAGGTATTGCCGACGAACGATGCAATGCTTTCCATTTTTTATAACTCCGGCTACAAAATCAACCAGAAATTCGACGGCTATGCTTACGACATCACTTACGATTTAACAGAAAAAAAATAATCAGGTGCGGCTTTGACAACTAAGAACGCAGTTTTCATATACTCATCTGAGTTTGAGAAATATAGTTATCCGCCGGAACATCCTTTTAACACCGTCCGGGCCACAAGAGTTCGAGAGATCATATATTCGATGGGAATGCTTTCCGGGAGCGGCAAAAGCGAGGTCGCGCCGAAGCCCGCCGAGAGAATCGTGCTAAAGAAGTTTCACACGGCACGCTATCTGCACGCGCTGAAGACCGCCGCCGCCGGACATTGGGATGTTGAGGCACTTCAAATGGGTATCGGCAGCCAGGATTGCCCGATCTTTAAGGGATTGTACGAATATTCGGTTTTAGCTGCGGGAGGCACGTTAACCGCTGCGAAGATGATTCTATCGGGCCAGGCTGATATAGCGTTTAATCCATCGGGAGGATATCATCACGCGGGTCCTGAGCATGCAGCCGGCTTTTGCTACATCAATGACGTGGCGCTGGCCTGTATCGTGCTGGCAGAGCAGGAAAAACGGGTTCTATATCTTGATGTGGACGTTCATCACGGTGACGGCGTTGCTCAGGCCTTCTATGACCGTTCGGACGTGCTGACGATATCGCTTCACCAGAATCCCAAAACGCTCTTTCCCGGCACAGGATTCGAGAATGAAATCGGAACGGGCGAGGGAAAAGGCTACTGCGTGAACGTTCCTCTTCCCGTGGGCACTTATGACCAGGCGTATCTGAAGGCATTTGAAACTATCGTTCTGCCGTTGATGGCCGCTTATAATCCGGATGTAATTGTTTTTGAATTGGGCGTCGACGCCCTGGCGGGCGATCCGCTGGCGAATCTGCGCCTGACGAATAACGTTTACGCCGAGATCGTCGATCACCTGATGAGCTTCAACAAGCCGATTCTTGCGACCGGCGGCGGGGGATACAACATCGAAAATACCGTAAGGGCCTGGGCTTTGGCCTGGAGCATCTTCTGCGGCGCCGATCGCGGCGAGGATATGAGTCACGCCATGGGCGGCGTCTTTCTCGAAAGCACCGAATGGCAGGCCGGCCTGAGAGACCGGGCACTGGCAGTAACCGAGCAGCAGAGAAACGCCGTCCAACCAGCAATCGAAAAGGTTATACAGAAAATCAAAAAAAGCGTTTTCCCGATTCACGGCCTGTAAATTCGCCCTTTGTCTTATACCTTGTCTTTGGGCGATTTCATTGCGAGCATAATCAAGACTGCTGCTGCCAGGCACGCAATACCCGAAACTACAAACGCGGGCCGATAGTTGCCCACGTCGAAAAATCTCTCTACCACCTTGCCTGCCGGTTCAGTGATTTTGTATGGTATTTTACTAGCAATTTTCATCAAAGATGCCGCCAAGAAAGGTCCTGCCAGTCCGCCGGCACCATAAGCCGAGAACATCCATCCATAGTTGGCTCCAATGTGTTTTGTACCATAGAAGTCTGCCGTAATTGCAGGGTAAAGTGCGAGATAACCTCCGAAACACAAACCAACGGCACAAATCCCGACCATAAATTGGGGATACGTGCGCAGCCAGTCCAGCCCAAGCATTGCCGCTGCGCAGATTACGAACATCGTTATCAGCGTTGCTTTGCGACCGGTACTATCCGAAAGCTTGCCCCATAATATTCGCCCGAGCGAATTGAATATTGCAAGTATTGACACTGCCATTGCCCCTGTCGTTGTGACACGATGAAAGTCGGCTTCAGGGATAGACGTTAAGCCGCTGAAAGCAAAGGACTGCCAGATTGGTGAGGCCTTCATTATTACCTGTAATCCTGCCGTGCAGCCTGCAAAATAAGTTATCCACAATACCCAGAACGTTGGTGTCCGCAGCATCTCGCCGGGTGTGTAATCCACTTTCGCCGCTGCAGATCTTTTCGTTGCAGGTGTCCAGCCCGCGGGAATGTAACCAGCCGGTGGATTACGAAGCAATTGTGCACCTGCCACTACTGCTACAAGGAATATCAGCCCCAAAGCAGCAAACGTGTTGAATACCTCCAGTTCCGGAAGCGGGAATAGCTTTATGCCCAGCAGTTCGTAAGGAACGCCGGAAATGAGACCCTTGGCTAACGGAGCAAAAAAGAACGCCCCGGCCCCGAAACCCGCAACCGCCAGACCAGTAATCAGACCTTTTTTATCGGGAAACCACTTCACGCAGGTTGCTATAGGACAAACATAAGCAGCGCCTATTCCTATGCCGCCCAGCAGAGAGAACGTTAAAATCAGCCAGGCCAGCGCAATTTCAGATGAAAAATTCCCGGCAAATCGCGCTAAAATCAAGCCGATGCCAAGAATAATACCGCCTACGGTCGCCACTTTTCTGGGACCGAGCCTGTCCTGAAGTCGTCCGCCAAAAATAACCGCCAGTGCAAAAGCCGCCAGAACAATCTGTGCCGGCAGAGTTACCTGCGTTTCAGTCCACGAGGGGAACTGCCGTTTTAACGGCGTCTGAAACACGCTCCAGATATAGACCGCACCGAGACTGATCTGAATCACAAGAGCGCCAATCACTACAAGCCACCGATTTATCATTTTTTGCCCGGCCATAATCTTCCTTTCAATAAAATAGGCCGGATACACACGGTTGTGTGCACCCGGCTTTGAGTCTTTTTCAAGAAGACATTTTACTCGCCTCGGCCTTTAACCAGCGCTTCGACCACGTGCGGGTCGGCAAGCGTGGTGATATCACCGAGGTTGCTCGTGTCTTTCTCGGCAATCTTGCGGAGGATTCGCCGCATAATCTTGCCGGAACGCGTTTTCGGAAGAGCGGGCGCGAACTGAATCGCTTCAGGTACTGCGATCGCACCAATCTGCTTTCGCACGTGCAATAGAAGCTCCTTCTTCAGCTCTTCAGTTTCTTTAATGCCTTCCTTGAGAGTTACAAAGGCGTATAATCCCTGACCTTTAATTTCGTGGGGGATGGGAGTAACTGCCGCTTCGGCGACTTTTTCATGGCTGACAAGGGCGCTTTCGACCTCGGCAGTGCCGATACGGTGGCCGGACACGTTAACGACATCATCGATTCTGCCCATGAGCCAGTAATCGCCGTCGGGGTCAACTCGGCAACCGTCGCCGGCAAAGTAGATGTTGTCATACATAGTGAAATATGTATCTACAAACCTGTCGTGGTCGCCCCACATTGTGCGCATCATCCCGGGCCACGGTTTACGAATGCACAGCTTGCCGCCTTCGTTTGTATCGCATTGGCTTCCATCGTCGCGTAAAACGACCGGGTCGACGCCGAAGAAAGGCTGGTTTGCACTGCCCGGTTTCAGGGTATGGGCGCCCGGCATAGGTGTAATCATAAATCCACCGGTCTCTGTTTGCCACCATGTATCGACGATGGGGCAGCGTTTCCGGCCGATTTTTTCGTAATACCAAATCCATGCTTCCGGGTTGATCGGCTCGCCTACCGTTCCGAGAATTCTCATCGTGTTCAGCTTATATTTCGCGGGCCATTCCTCGCCGAGGCGCATCAGTGCCCGGATAGCTGTCGGTGCCGTATAGAAAACGGTCACACCGAATTTGTCGCAAATCTGCCAGAATCGGCCGGCGTCCGGGTAGGTGGGAACTCCCTCGAACATCAGCGATGTGCCGCCGTTCGCCAGTGGGCCGTAGACAATATAGCTGTGTCCAGTAACCCAGCCGATATCGGCGGTGCACCAGTAAATATCATCGTCGTGAATGTTAAAGACGATTTTGTGAGTCAGCGTGATGTGCATCAGGTATCCGGCTGTGGTGTGGACGACGCCCTTGGGTTTGCCTGTCGAGCCTGATGTGTAGAGGATAAACAACGGGTCCTCGGCATTCATCGGTACGGCTTCGCATTTATCGGACGCCTTTGCCATCGCATTGTGGTACCATTCGTCCCTGCCTTCTTTCATGTCGCAGGTCTCATTATTGACTTTAACGACGATCACGTTTTTGATTGTAGGAGTCTTTGCCAGGGCAACGTCGGCAATATCTTTGAGCTTGATATGTTTGCCGGCACGCAGCGACACATTCGAGGTGATGAGCATTATGCAGTCGGAGTCGTTGACGCGGTCCGTAATTGATTCTGCGCTGAATCCGCCGAAGATGACCGAATGAATCGCGCCGATGCGGGCACATGCCAGCATTACGATGGGCAGCTCCGGGACCATCGGCATATAAATCGCGACACGGTCTCCTTTTTTCACGCCCTTCGACTTCATGACGTTGGCGAACTTGCAGACTTCCTTGTGAAGCTGTTTGTATGTGTATTTTTTAACGGCATCTTCCGCCTCGCCCTGCCAGATCAGCGCGGTCTTCTTTGCAATCGGGGTTCCGAGATGGCGATCAAGGCAATTGTATGAGACGTTCAGCTGGCCGTCTTCAAACCACGTATGCTCGATCTTACGGCCCTTCGTATCCCACGTGTATTCCAGAGCCTTTGTCGGTTCCTTGTCCCAGTGGAGGCTCTTTGCCTGCTCGAGCCAAAAGTTATCGGAGTCGTCGATCGACCTTTCCCACATCTGTTGAAACTGCTCCATGCTGTTGACATAAGCATTGGCTTTAATTTGCTCTGGCGGCGGAAACTTTCGTTCCTCGCTCATCAGAGAGTCAATTGCTTTTTTTTGTCCCATGGATTCTCCTTTACGTAATTTAATATTATTGTGCTTTAATTGCTTTTTTTATGCGTTTTAGCGCATTATTTATACAGTAGTCTCTATTTAAATGATTGATTTTAATAGATATCCTCACTACCCTTTTGGTTATAGATAGGATTAAAGTGAGAATCTACCTGAATTTCCCGAACATGTCAACCGAAAAAAGTTACCTTTCAGAATTTGTAAATAAAGGCCATTTGTGCACGCAGGCTGTCGCCGTCGCCGGGACCACGGTACTCGGTCCGCCAGTGTGACAGCTCGAAGGCAACATCAGCTTGCTTGTTAAGGGCACAATATACGTTCCCGAACACAGAACGGTTTAAAGTTCGATTGTCATCGTTTACATCACCGCGGTCCACATCGTCCATCGCAACACCTACATTGAACCGCTTATTATCCCACGGCCCCAGACCTGCAGCAATCCAGCCGCCTTTGCTGCCTATCTCTTTGTATTGATTTACACCGCTTAAAGTAACGCCCTGGCCTATCCCACCCATGTAGGCGTCCAGATTTTCGCCGGTGAACAATTCGGCCTTGATTTGTACCTTACTGCAGATTGGCTGAGTGTAATCCAGGTTCAATGACCATGTCTTGAATTCTCTATCCTGACCGTTTAATGCAGTATCATACTCTTCCTCACCCCAGTGCCCGGACAGACCTATCGTAGCTTCTTTTGCTCCAAACATGGGAAGCGTCAGACTGGCTCTGCCCTGGAAAGTGGGAAAACCGGCATCTTCACCTGAATCGGTCGTTCCAACCAGAGAGTCATTATCCCTGCCGATTGTCCTGGCTAAGGCGCCTTCCAGCTTTAAATAACCGTCCGTTTCAAAGCCTAACTCTTTGGTCAGCCTTATCTGAGGGCGCCGATATCCGATATTCCCTGTCCACCAGCCGACGCTGTAATTTACCGTAGAGGGAAACAGCGGGCTGATCACGTCCGATGTCTGGCCGGCGATAATATTGAACCGATCCTCGGGCCAGTCCAGCTTCATATAGGCGTGCCGCATCATTAGATGTGCTTTATTTTCAGCCGCTCCGCTACCATAAAAGTCCACCTCGACCCGTCCGCTGGTTTTCATCTCACCGTTGTCCGGCCCGTTAATCAACATCCCTAACCGCGTCTCGTTGGCAGTCATGTTAAACTGGTCGTCGTTATTATTGGAACTTTCCGATTCAACCCACTTTGCATAATTTCCGTTATCTATCCGCGAAGTGTCATAGGCGGCGTCGAGTTTCAGATATCCATAAAGTTGAATGTCCAGGTCCGACCAGACTATCTTCGGCGACTGCGATCCCGTCGCCTCGGCTTGCGGAATGACGATTTTCCTGAGTTCTTCGAGATCCTTATCGAGTTTCTCTACTTTCCGCTTTAGTTCGGCATTTTCCCTGGCCAAATCCTCGCTATTAGCCGCCAGGCATGTTGTACCTGCGCTTGTCAACAGGACAAGACTCAACAAAACTTGCAGATTCCTCATTGTAAACTCCTTTCTTTTCCGATTTCCCTACGTGTTGTTTCGCCAATGCTGTAAATGGATGCGATATTCAGCAAACCGGCAACAATAAGTGGCACGTCTTTCTTCGTAGTCTTTTTTTAAGAACTCTGTATTCGTTTTCCAAGCATTCTTTGAACAAAGTTTGGTATTATACGGATATGTCAAACGAGGTCAAGAATATTCCTGCGAACGGTTCCGAGAATGCTCCGCGGCGGCGTTTTTCCGCTTGGGATGTTCGTTTCTATACAATGCTACCCATTGGTATTGATTCCCGCGGCCCTTTTGGCGGATTCAACGGTGTTGTAGAGCAGCATCGTTATTGTCATGGGACCTACGCCGCCGGGAACAGGGGTGATCAGCGAAGCTTTTTCCTTGACCGCCTCGAAATCCACGTCGCCGACAAGGCGGTAGCCTCTTTTTTTGGTCGAATCTTCGACGCGGTTGACGCCGACGTCAATGACCACCGCTCCTTCTTTAATCATATCTGCGGTAACGGTATTGGGCCGGCCGGCGGCGGCGATGAGAATATCCGCTCGTTTTGTATGAGAGCTGAGGTCTTTTGTCCGGGTGTGGCAAACGGTCACAGTGGCGTTTGCATTGGGCTTTTTCTGGATGAGCATATTTGCCAGGGGCTTGCCGACCAGGTTGCTTCGTCCGACTATTACGACGTCGGCGCCCTCGATTTTTACACCGTTGCGAATCAATAGTTGAACGATTCCGTGCGGCGTGCAGGGCAGAAACGCCTTTTCACCCACAACCATCTTGCCGACGTTCACCGGATGAAATCCATCGACATCTTTGGCAGGATCAATCGCCAGCAGAACTTCCGATTCATCGAGACCTTCCGGCAAAGGCAATTGGACCAGTATCCCGTTGATTTTCGGGTCTTTATTCATTTTCTCGACCAGGGCCATAAGCTCATTCTGTGAGGCATCGGCGGCCAGGCGATTGTCGTCGGAGTATATACCCATATCGTCGCAGGCGCGCTCTTTGGCCGTAACGTAGGACTGTGAAGCGGGATCTTCGCCAACCAGGATAACGCCCAGGCCGGGAATAATATTCTGTGCTTTTAATTTGGCGACTTCAGCTTTGAGTTCCGCCCGCATATCCGCGGCGATTTGTTTGCCGTCTATGATTTGTGCTGTCATCGATTACTCCCTGAATATCCAAGCGACCTGTCATTTGTGGCCGAAAAATGAGAAGCTCATTAAAACAGGCCTTGCACTTTTCCCGTATCGACGTCGACGTCGATACGGCGGAAAGCCGGGTTGGACGCCGTTCCCGGCATAAGCTTAATATCTCCGGCGACCGGCACGATAAAGCCGGCGCCTTTATAAACCAGAACATCGCGAATGGGAAGCTCCCAGCCGGTCGGTCTGCCCTTGAGGTCCGGGTCGTGCGACAAGCTGAGATGCGTCTTGACCATGCAGGTTCCCAGGTCTTTGGCAGCCGGGTCGGCCTCCAGGGCACGGACTTTTGAAAGGGCCTGGTCCGTATATGTGACGCCGCTTGCGCCGTATACTTCTTTGGCGATTCGTTCGATGCGTGTTCCGAGCGGGGTATCCGAATCGTAAAGAAATTCGAAATTATTTTCCCGCTTACAGGCCGCAATCACCATTTCAGCCAGCTCGATGGCTCCTTCGCCGCCCTTGAGCCAATGCTGCGAGACCGCGGCTAAAGCACCGTTTTGTTCGGCTACTTTTCGGGCAAACTCTGTTTCGGCCGGTGTATCGGTTTGGAAGTGATTTACGCATACTACAGGCTGAACTCCGCTTTTCTTCACCGTTTCGATATGGGCGATGAGATTTTCGCATCCTTTTTCGAGAAGTTCGAGGTTTTCGGTGGTATATTCCTCGCTCAGCGGTATTCCCGGTTTGACCACGGGGCCTCCGCCGTGCATTTTCAGGGCGCGGATGGTTGCCACGATTACGACGGCGTCGGGTTTAAGGCCCGATATGCGGCACTTCAAATTCCAGAATTTCTCAAAGCCGATATCGGCGCCGAAGCCGCTCTCGGTTACATGGTATTCGCCCAATTTTGTTCCGATCATGTCGGCGATGACCGAGCTTTGCCCGATTGCGATATTCGCGAACGGACCTGCGTGGACGAATACGGGCTGGCCCTCGATGGTCTGCAGTAAAGTCGGGTGTATCGCTTCGGCCATCCATGCGGTCATCGCACCGTCAACCTCAAGGTCGGCTGTTGTGACTTCATTACCCTTCTTGTCGTAGGCCAGCACGATTTTGGCTATACGCTGACGCATGTCTTTGAGATCCCTGGCGACGGAAAGTATGGCCATGACCTCGCTTGAGGCGGCAATCTGGAAGCCCGAATCCATATCGAAACCGTCCATTTTTCCGCCCCGGCCGATCCTGATATTGCGAAGTGCCTGGGCGCAGAAGTCAATGGCCCATTTGAAATGAACCCGTTCGGGATCGATATCGATCCGTGTCAGGTTGCTTTGCGCCAGCCTGGCGTCATCGTAGTTTCTCTCGTGCTGCATTCGCGAGGTCAGGGCGACCATGGCAAGATTGTGGGCGTTTGTAATATGGTCGATATCGCCTGTAAGGCGAATGGACAGGGGAGTCAGAGGAATACATTGTGCCAGACCACCCCCGGCGGCGGATCCTTTGATATTGAAAGTAGGCCCGCTGCTGGGCTGGCGGATTGCCCCGATCGCTCGCTTGCCCAGCTTGCCCAGACCCTCAAGCAGACCCATGGTAGTGGTCGTCTTCCCTTCGCCCAGCGGCGTAGGTGTAATGGCGGTAACATCGATGTACTTTGCCGTCGGGCCGTTCGCCAGCCGGGCAAGGGCTTTTTGATAGTCAACTTTGACTAATGTGCGATCCCTCGGGATCAATTCATCTTTCTGCAGGCCCATCTCCTCGGCAAGCCAACGGATGGGTTTCATGGTCTGTTCGGCGGCTTCTGCTATCTGCCAGTGCGTCATTCTTGTTGGGTCGAGATTCATCTGCATGCCCCGTATTTCTTGTCCTAAAAATAAAAGGTGAGCCGGGACACAAAAAAGCTTACGGTCCATACTCACCATTCGGCACCTTCAATGATGCTCATAATGGGCTGTTATTGTACAAAAGCCATTGAACTATGCAAGAACAGAACTTTTTTCTTGAATTTTTTTCTGCCTCACGCCGCCGCTGCTGGGTATGGAATATATTGAAATCGGCATCGGTTGTGGTTGAATTGTTCGTTGTTTACAAGCAAAGTCTTACGCAAGATGATTCACGAATTTAGGGTAAGTTTCGCAACACCGCATAATCGGAATCTTTGATTCAGTATGAGCCTGGTAAAAGAGGCAAATCTACAGGAAAAAAGTTGAAATATCCTTGATTCTCAGTGACAAATCTTATCTATTACCCCGCCTATAACTACGAATTGTTGCTCTTTTGAGAAATGAGATAAATATCAAGAGATAATAGAAGATAAGGAAGGATTTATGGCGTTGAACAGTTTTCTAAGTCCGGCAGAGCTTGCACAATCATTAGTTGGGGTGGGTATGAAGAGGTCTAAACTCCCAATTAGTAAGATGCTTGTACTGGGCATTCTGGCAGGCATTTATATCGGCTTTGCGGCCCATTTGGCCACGACTGTTGCTACCGGTTGGTCGATCGGCGGCGAGAGTGTGCTTTTCGGGTTTAAGAAATTCCTTATCGGAGCGGTTTTTAGCGTAGGCCTGATGCTGGTGATTATTCCCGGCTCCGAGCTGTTTACCGGCAACAACCTGCTGACCGTTGCTCTATGTGATGGCAAGCTCGGTTTTGGCGGTTTGTTTAGAAACTGGATACCCGTTTACGTTGCCAATTTAATAGGTTCGGTGTTTTTAGCCTGGATGATCGGGGTCGGTTCCGGCCTGCTGTCGGGGAATGTCGGCGGTACCGCAATCGCCATTGCCTACGAAAAGGTTGCATCTGCAGTTCCCCAGGGATTCAGCCATAATGTGTCATTCTTTTTCAGGGCTATCGGTTGTAACTTTTTGGTCTGTTTGGCTGTCATGATGGCTATTTCTGCCAAAGACCTCGGCGGTAAAATATGGGGTATCTTCTTCCCGATTATGGCGTTTGTTACATCCGGCTTCGAGCACTGTGTTGCCAATATGTATTTTATTCCAGCCGGCCTCTTCGCCAAGAATTTCGATTCGGCTGTTACTGCGTCCGGCATAAGCCCCGAGAAACTTCAGGCTTTGAACTGGGGCTCAATGTGGTCGCAAAACCTCATTTCTGTAACGCTTGGCAATATCGTTGGCGGAGGAGTCTTTGTTGGTGTTGTCTATTACTTCGTCTACGTGCGCGGGACAAATGCCGGTTCAGAGGAATAAATATGATATAGATACTCAGCTCAAACCATACATCGTAAACGTAAAACTGAATACCGGGTAATCGAGATGTGTATCGCCAGCCCGGTTAAAGACTTCTGCAAGAGCTAAGGAAGCAAACTATGAGTGTTTCGGCTGTTTCAAAAAGCAAAGGGCGACAGAGCGAACAGAAGCTCTATCGGCCGTTCATGTGTAGAATCGAGTCTGTTCGAGACTTGACGTCTACGGAAAAATTGTTTCGGCTTATCCGGCAGGATGGACTGCCTTTCGGGCAGAAACCGGGGCAGTTCATGCAGGTATCTGTGCCCGGTATCGGTGAGGCTCCAATATCGGTGTCGTCTTCGCCAACTCGGGGTGATTATCTTGAGCTTGGAGTCCGTAAGACCGGCACGTTGACCGGCGCTATGCACAAGCTTAAGGCCAGCGATGAAATCGGTTTACGCGGTCCTTTCGGGACGTTCTTCGATACAGAAGCAATGAAAGGCAAAGATTTGCTGCTGATTTCCGGCGGCTGCGGCCTTGCACCGATGAGGGCGCTGATCCAGCACGTTGAAGATTGCCGGGACGATTTCAGGAACGTTACGGTGCTCTACGGGGCAAAATCTCCCGGCGATATATTGTACAAAGACGAATTGATTCAGTGGCAGAGTTCGGAGAAGCTCGATTGTCAGGTGACCGTGGATAGTGTTCCCGAAGGTACCTGCTGGGATACGAACGTTGGTATGATTACGAAGCTGATTCCGCCTTTGCAGATCGATACGGCAAAGACCGTCGCTGTGATTGTCGGACCGCCGATCATGTACAGGTTCGTGATCATGGAGCTAAATTCCAAGGGCTTGAGCGATAAAAATATTATCGTCTCATTGGAGCGGTATATGAAGTGCGGCGTCGGTAAATGCGGCCACTGCACGATCGACCATCTTTATTGCTGCATTGACGGCCCGGTCTTCAGACTGGACCAGGTTGCCGGCTTGAAAGGTGCAATATGAAAAAGATTCTTACAACTTGTCCGTATTGTGGCACCGGATGCATGTATTATCTGGTCGTCGGAGATGACGGTAAACTTGCCGGTGTCGAGCCCAGCACGGAACACGTAGTTGCCAAAGGGCAGCTCTGCGTGAAAGGTTGGAATGCGTACCATTTTGTCAATCATCCCGACCGGCTGACTCAGCCGATGATCAGGAAGAATGGGAAAATGAAGCCGGCCTCGTGGGATGAAGCGCTCGACCTGGTCGTCAGTAAATTCAAAGAGATTCAGGCTGCCAACGGCAACGATTCGGTGGCGTTTTTCTCGTCCGCCAAGACGACGAACGAAGAAAACTACCTGATGATGAAGCTCGCCAGGGCGGTATTCAAGACGAATAATGTCGACCACTGCGCCAGGCTCTGCCACTCCTCGACCGTGCTTGGCCTTGCCGCAACCTTCGGCTCCGGTGCGATGACGAATTCCATCTCCTGCATGGAGAAGGCCGACTGCATTCTGGTGACAGGCTCGAATACGACCGAGCAGCATCCGCTGATCGGCACCAGGATTATCCAAAATGTCGTCAAAAACGGGGCGAAACTGATTGTTGCCGATAATCGCAAAATCCGCCTGTCGCGCCTGGCTGATATCCATGTTCGGTGTAAGAACGGAACGGATGTTGCCTTCCTCAACGGTATTATGAATGTCATTATTGCAGAGGGTTTGGAAGATAAAGAATTTGTCAGGATCCGCACGGAAAACTATGCGGAGCTGAAGAATACCGTCGCGAATTATCCCCCGGAGAAAGCGGCCGAGATTTGCGGTATTACGCCCGAAGAGATTATCAAAGTGGCCCGTATGTTTGCCGCAGCCGACAGGGCGATGATTATTTATTCGATGGGAATCACCCAGCACACACACGGCGTTGACAATGTCAAGAGTTGTGCCAATCTTGTGATGCTCACCGGTAATGTCGGCCGGCCCGGCACGGGCGTCAATCCGCTCCGCGGCCAGAATAACGTACAGGGAGCCTGCGACATGGGCGCACTTAATAACGTGTTTTCAGGCTATCAGAAGGTGGTTGACGCCGCGGCCAGAGAAAAATTCGAAAAGGCATGGGGCGTTGAGAACCTTCCGGACAAACCCGGACTGACGATCACGACTGCCATAGATGCCGCCGCTGATGGCCAGCTCAAGGCGCTGTACGTTATGGGCGAAAATCCCATGATGTCCGATCCCGATCAAAATCATGTTCGCAAAGCAATGGAAAAGCTGGATTTCTTAGTGGTTCAGGACATTTTTCCGACGCCCACAACCGAATATGCCGACGTAATTTTGCCGGCGGCTTCCTATGCCGAGAAGGACGGCACTTTTACCTCAACCGAGCGAAGGGTCCAGCGAGTCCGCAAGGCGATCGAGCCGGTAGGCCAAAGCAGGTCGGATTGGGAAATTCTCTGCGATGTGGCCCGGCGGGCCGGCTATGACCAGATGAATTACAACTCTGCCAGTGAGATCATGGACGAGGTTGCTGCCGTGACCCCGATTTACGGCGGCGTATCGTTCGAACGAATCGACCAGGTCGGTCTCCAGTGGCCCTGTCCGGATAAGGATCATCCCGGCACGCCCGTGCTGCACGCCGGCAAGTTTTCATGCGGTTTGGGTATGTTCAGCCCCGCCGAATATCGTCCTTCGGCGGAATTGCCGGACAATGACTATCCGTTCCTGCTTTCTACCGGTCGATGCTACTTTCACTTTCATACCGGCACAATGACCAGGCGGTCAAGACTGCTGGATCGCGAGGAGCGTTTCCCGTATGTAGAGCTTAGCCCGGCCGACGCCAAAGAGTTGAGAATTCATGATCGGCAGTGGGTATATGTTACGACCCGTCGTGGAGAGGTCAAGGCCATGGCCCGTGTCACCGATGTTGCAAAGAAAGGTGTGCTGTTCATGCCTTTTCATTTCGAAGAAGGTCCTGCGAATTTGTTAACCATTAACGCCCTGGATCCGGTAGCGAAGATTCCCGAATTCAAGGTCTGTGCTGCAAAGATAAGGAGCGCCTGATGAACGTAATGACAGAGCAACAATTGGAGGCGTTTTTTAAGTCTGTCGAGTCGAACTACGATGTCCGGGTACCGATCAAACTTCATGATGGAACCAGAACGCTTGGCAAGCTCGGCGAAGGTCCGTTGGCCCTTGCCGGCGGGATTATCCCGACAAAAATAACCAACGTTTTCTTTCCGCAAATCGAGACGGTGCTTACCATAGGCCCGGATGATATACAATTGCAGGAGCCGCCGGCCAAGCCGCTGCTTGTTGTCGGTTTCACCGCACAGGATGCCGACTGCCTGGAATTCGTCGACCGGTTCTACAGTGAGAACTATCGCGACGACATCTATTTTAACAAACGAGAAAGTGCCGTGATTGTTTGTGTCTCGGGCCGATGCGGAGCCGATGGCGAGTTTCTGAAGATAGCCGGCGAAAAGTGCGATATGGAGCTTATTTGCGATGGACAGAAGTACCTGGTCGCAGCATATACAAAGGCCGGAAAAGCGCTGGTCAAAAAGGCTCCGATTAAAAAGCAAGCCTCGGATAAAACGTTCGAGGAGCTTCAAAAAGAATCCGATGCTCTCGCTACTGACGATCTCGAACTGATTCAGGCCGCCTCGAAGCTTCTTCTCGACGACAAAGTGCCGGACGAGTTTTGGAAAGGTATCTCCGACCGTTGTATTGCCTGCACATCCTGTAATCTTTCGTGTCCGACCTGCACGTGTTTCGAGGTTTTCGACCGTAAGGCGGACGGCGGGATACAGCGCCGGCGAATGTGGGATTCGTGCCAGCTTGACGGTTTTATGCGCGAAGCCAGCGGCCACAATCCCATGGGCGAAGAGAAGATACGCACCCGCCGCCGGATTCACCATAAGCTGGCCGCCGATGTGACCCGTTGGGGCCATTTAACATGCTATCTCTGCGGACGATGTGACCTGGTATGCCCGACGGGGATCGGCATCAAGGCTGTCTGCGGAGAGATGGTAGAGCAGTACGGCTCGAAATAACCGTTAAAGCACAAGCCGGATAAAGCAAAAACTTCCGTTTCTCGCATCAAATCAACATGATGCCGACGATGCATTGTCAAATTTCATCGTCGTGACTTTTCCGGAACTCTTCGTATTCGGCCATCGTGTTTAAGTTCACCAGGCTCGCCCCCAGATCGACGTTCCTGACCTTGCACAGGTTAAAAACATCGCTTATTTTACGGCCGCCTGACGATAGAACCTTGTGTATCGCTTCGAGCGCACTTTTGCGGTAGACCGCGAAGAGCGGCTCGTACCTGCCGTTGCCGGTTGTTGGAACAATGATATCCGCATCGCTGCCGGCCGCTTCGGAAAGAATTCTTCTGACATATGAAGTTTCGATATCCGGAATGTCACAGGCTACCACGAAATTGATTTCATTGGTCGAAGCTTCCAGGGCCGAAGCTATCCCCATTAAAGGTCCCTGCTCCGGCACTTTATCAGGGACAACCTCGAAACCGAGAAATGCGAATTTGTCCGCTTCGTTGGCGCTGATGAGTACCTGCTCGAAACAGGCGGCAAGCCGCCGGCAGGTTCTCTCTATGATCGGCCGGCCCTCGATCGGCAGCATGCTCTTGTCGGTACCCATACGCCGGCTGCCTCCTCCCGCCATAATTATCGCCGTGGCTTTTTCCACAAGTGTCCATTTTCCATCGATGAGTTTTATCCGGTCCGGGGCGAGGTCGAAACTGCTGCCGTCGGAGACGACAATTCTGTCGGCATATTTTCTCACATCCCGGGCCGAGCTTTTCCATGCGTTCGAGTCGTTCTTTCTGGCCATCAGAAAAAGCCCCGGCTCTACGGCTTGCCTGAGCGAGTTTGATTCGCAGATTGAAATCGTCTCGGGGCCGATTACGTCCAGCAGGGCGGTTATGCCCTCAACAAGATGCTCTTTGAGAACGCGAATCCAGAAAACCCGGCCTGCGCCTGCCGCCAGGAGCCTGGATGTGTCTTTACCGGAAGACCTGCCGGTTTCTTCTGTGATGCAAAAATTCCCTTCCAGCGAGGAACAAACGCCGCAGCCTTTACCGCCGCGAGGGCACTGTCCATCCCTGTCCTTGATCGTAGTGACTTTTATTCCGACGATATCATGGTTTTTGCCGAATTTATTCAGAAGTGTGCAGGCCAGCTCGGTCTTGCCGACGTTCGTCCCGGCGGATCCAATCATTAACATTTTATCCAGCTTGATCATGTTGTTTCCCGCGGCGACCGGCAAGAAATCTCTGAGCATCCCGATGGCTTTGCCGATTGATTCCGGCTCGATAGCGGCGAGATTCCGGCAGGGAAAATCTGTATACAACTGCCGAACCGCGTCGGCCAATTCCTGCCGGACGACAAGAAGTATCAAAGCGCTGCTCGAAGCTAATAATGAATCTACATTCTCACGCCAGCCCCGGCCATCCAGCTCCAAAGGCCCGAACTCGTCAACAATAACAAGATCGGCGGATTTAGCGGCCGTTGTGCTCAGAGCGGCGTTGCCGAGTTTTAATCCTTCGGGCAAGAACGTGAACCGCTCCGTTTTGCCTGCGTCTGTGTTGCGTTTTGCCAGCGGCGCGCGAGTTTCATTTTGTAGATCGATAGCGTCAAATCCGAGCAATTCGCCGTCACGGTATAATGAAGGGGCCAATAGTCCGGCGATGTTGAATCCTTCGCCGCGGGCGATTTCGACAAGTTTGGCCGCACGGGTCGTTTTGCCGGAGTGTTTTTCCCCCGTCCATAACACGAGCTTGTTCCGAGTCGATACCATTGGCTTTTTCTTTTTTGTATTAACTGTGGAGAAACCTGCTGGAACGGTTTTCATTAAAATATATATACCGCTATACTGAAAATCCACAATCCCATGGTAACGGCCAGTACGCTGCCCGGGACAAATTGCAGCCTCAGGTTAAAAGGCCTGGCGAAGTTTGCTTTGATCTGCATGCCGAGACGCAAGCTCGCCGGCACCAGGATTGCGCATGCCAGGGCCGCCATGCTGCCGCTGATTGCTATATGTCGCAGCACGCCGGCAAATCCCGCCTGCACCCAGTGCTCGTACCGGAAGACGTACGTAATCATCAGAGCGAACAGCGCGTAGCTCATATAGACGGCCGCACCCGAAGATAGCGACCGGTTCTTTATCCTGAACACGCAGACGAATAAATCATAGCACGCGCCCGTTAGAAGAATCCCGAGAAGGTGACAGGCAAAGAACGGGGCGTTTAAAAATTTGTATAGCATCGCACAGGCGGCGACAAGTGTTGCTGTGCCGATTTGCGGAAAATATACCCGGGCGGCGGCCATTAGCACAAAGCCGATAACGGTTAAAGGAACCGATGCGTAGGGCACATTTGAGCTGTACAAAGCGTCGCCCAGAACGGCTTCCGAGATACCCCACAGCCCGCCGAAAAACAATATTCCCAAAATGTGTTCTTTCTTCATTGTGTCACTCCTTAAATTAAACCTGTATTATAGCACTTATTTACCTTCAAGCCAGTGCCGGGTGAATTCGAACAAATCTAAAGCATTTACAATTCCATCCGCCTGGTCTGTTGCCAGGTCAGCTCCGCCGCAGAAGTCCGGCTCGCCGCATCCGGTCTCGAACCAATGCCCGGCGAAAATTCCGAAATCGGCAAAATCCACGTCGCAGTCGTCGTCGAGATCCGCGACCTGGTCGATAGTAAAATCCTCGGTGCTTGTTGTGAGCAGTTGATAATAGTCGTAAGAAATACCATCCTGCTCTCCGGTATATTGTTCCAGTATCCCGGTGACGCCGCAGAGGTTCAGGCCCGGTTCTATATACGGGTGATAAATCTGGCCTTTGTCCTTGCCGGCGTTCATATAGTCGGAGACCCAGCAGCTAAGGTTGGGATCGGTATTGCTTGCGAGTATGTAGTTGTCGTAAGCCTTGCCGTACCCGACATTCTGAACGCTGACATCGATGACCTTAATCAGCATTGCCTCGTATTTTTCGGCATTGCCGCCGGCGACGAGCCACGAATCGAGGCCCTCGACGGGCGCTGCGATTTCATCTACCGTGACAACCAGCGGCTCCGGCAGCGGATTATTTGTGCTGAGGATTGTGAAGCCCGAATTGTTCTCGGCGTTGAATTGCAAAAACGTCGTGCCCTTAAAGTCTTCGACTTCGATACTGGTGAAGGAAATCCAGTCGCCGACGTTTACATCGGCAAAAACTCCCGCTCCATTAAGGTCCTTTGCCATAATGCCGCCCCATCCATCGGAGGAATTGGGGTCGTACAGCGTCAGTTTGGTCCTGGAGCCGGTAGTCTTGTCTATCACGATCCCGCCGAGGCAATCGACGATGTTGCCGTGCCGACTGCTGGCGCCGTTGGGGTCCGTGGTGTACTGGATTTCATAGATCGACAGTTCGTCCGCCTGTGCGGGGCCGGCCGGTGCCAATGCGATTGCCATCATTATAATTATCATTATTAACGTTGTTCTTTTCATCATTCGCCCTTTTTGAATTTCTGACATAACAAATACGTTTTCCTTACTATCTTGAGTTTTTAATTCTTACGGGTACCAGTCGGAATCGCCGAGCGGCGGCACTTCCAGATCTTTGGGCCACTCGGATTTCCAGAGAGTAGATTTCCATTCGACGTGGGAGTCGCAATAGAGAACCGAGCCACCCAGAACTCCGCCGGGCCTGGCGTGGCGTGCGCTGAAGGCCTTGGGATAGCTGCCGCAGTATTTTCCCGCCGTCGCGTTGTATTGCCCGCCGCCGTAGCCTTTCGCCGGATCGAGCAGTTGATCGAACAGCAGAATAAGGCGGGCCGGATTTCTTACGGACGTCTTTCTAAAGAAACTGGGCATGTGCCAGTCCGTGCCCTCGGCTCCATGAGGGGCCCAGCAGTTCTCGTCGAGTTCGAGGCAGGAGTTCATCGCGTAGGAAAAAAAGCCGCTTCTCCCGGGCCTGTATTTATAACTCTTATCCGGCGCCAGTTCGGCGCTGGGGCATTGAAATATAGTATTATTGCCGGGCTTTTGGAAGTAATCATAATCGCGCCAGGGCTTTTCGCCCATCAGCGGCGGAAGTACATCGATCCAGCCGAAATAGTAGTCTGCCAGCTCGGCGTCCGTTTGCGGATTGTTCGGCGTGCGGTCCCTGCCGTCAATGTGGGGGTAATAACCATCGTTTTCCACGGCGTAGGTTTCAAAGGCCAGCCCCCATTGCCGCAGTCGGCTCTGACAGACGGTTTGTTTGGCTATCGACCTGGCCCGGCCGAATGCGGGTAAAATGATGCCGGTCAGCAGGGCTATTATCGATATAACGACCAGCAGTTCGACGAGGCTGAAGGCAGATCCCACAGCAGGCCTCGCTGTTTTGCTCATCTTAGCAGTTCCTCAATGCGTTTCTCATAGGCCTTTCCGACCGCCTTTTCGACGTCAGCGCGAAACTTCGCATATGCTTTGACCCATTTTTTCCCTTCGACGGTCAGGATAGTGCCGCCGCCCATATTGCCTCCTCGCTGCTTTTCGACTAAAACGGTGTTCAGGGCATCCTGTGCTTTATTCAGGTCGCCCCAGGCCTTTCGATAGCTTATACGGAGCGATTCGCTGGCTGCGGTCAACGAGCCTGTCCGGCCGATGGCTTCGAGCAGCCGCCACTTGCCGTCGCCGAAAATACCGTCGACGTCTTTGCTGTTCAGCCAGAGCTTACACCTTGCTCTTAATCTCTTCATGTTCCCGGCCTCCCGATTATTATGCAAAGCAGCCAAGCTGGCATTTACAGATTCTTATATTGTGCTGATTGCAGATACGCCCGATCTCGATAATTTCCGCCTCGTATTTTTTCGCCAGCTCGAAAGCTTCGCCGCAGGTCAGTTGCTTTCGCCCATCCGGCTGGTGCTGCCCCTTGGCGGATTTAAGTACGGCGTCAATTAATTGTTCCTTTTTATCCATTTTTTCCTGTCCATGAAGTTCTATGCGGTTATGCACAACTCGACATATCGTAAAGGTGAAATTAGAACCTTTATCTGGCTCGCGGTCAATATAAATTTCCTTTACAATGTCACACATAAGCCGCGGGCAATAAATACCTGCCGATCCGACATATTTTGCCGCTGGTTTCGATTAGTAGAAATGATATAGCCGGGATAATTATCAGATGCGCAACAACCATTGGTTTAGCCGTAAAACAAGCAGCCACAGACGCCGTCCCTTCAACTACATTCAGGGCAGGCTCTGAGCGAAGTCGAAGGGGCACACAGGGTTCACCGAGAAACTTAAATATAAGGGCGCAGTAACATGCGAAGTACAACAAGGTCGGTTTTGTCGGTCACGAGCCGACCGGTAGCACAATAGTTTAATCGAGCTTCCGGGGACTCTGTCCCCGGACCCCTGGGATTTACCGCTTTTAGCCAGAAGCATGGCAAGAAGACAAGGCGATGCCATGAGGACATCGCCCATGCCCCTGGGCCGCTGCGGCGCTCGGGTTGCCTCCCGGCAGAGCCTTATCCTCCACAACGGCTCGACCAGTTTAACAATAATATGCATCTGAGATAAATAGGGACGGACTTTATTATTAGTATCATTTTGTTCTCACCAAATAGCCTACATGCCTCATTAAAAACAATCCGGTAAAAAACGGACATGTAAGATGTCCTCATCAATGGTAACATTCGAGCTTTCATCGTTGGGTCAAAGAGGGAATTTGCAGGCATGATTGGCTGTGCCAATGCGGGGCCAATAGCGAACCACCTGATTTTAAGGCTATTTCTCATTCAGTAGGAGAATAAATAGGAATAAGAAAAGTGGTGCGATTCATCACACTCTACACTTTTCAATGTATAGCTCATAGTCCTTTTGATTAGTCAAAAGGACTACGAGCCTTGAGAAGATAGGGTCTGATGAATCGCATCCGACTAAGCTGAACCGATCTGCGGAAATCCTAAACAAATCCGAAATACAAATGACAGAAACGCTGGCGCAGGCTGGTATCTGTGATCGATTCGTTTTTCCTTCCGAAAATCATCCTTCGTCTCTGCTTTGTATGAAGATTTTATCTTTTTCTTTAAACTGTGTTTATCAGCGTTAATCCGTGTCTAAGTTAATCCGTGTCTAAGTTAATCCGTGTCTAATCAAAACGATTATTGATGAAGGATGATATTATGCATGTTCGGCGGTAGAACCGGCAAGAACTCCCCGGCAAATATTTGACTTTGGCACGGTAAAGAAGAAAGTGCTTCCCTGGCCGAGTTCGGATTCAACCCAGACGATGCCGGCATTCAGCTCGACAATCTTTTTGACAATTGAAAGTCCGATGCCGGTGCTGTCGACTCGGTCATGCGGCGAAAGCGTCTGGAATATCTTGAAGATTTTCTTGAAATACTTCTCGTCGATTCCAGGGCCGTTATCGGCAACGCTGAATTTCCAAAAGCCGTCCTGCTCGACACAGCCGACTTTGATTTGCCCTTCGGGCTTGTCCATATACTTGACGGCGTTGCTCAGCAGGTTCTGAAAGACCTGTATGATTTGTGTTTTCTCGCACATTAAAACGGGCAATTCGTTCTCGACGGTTATCTGGATGTTTTCGGGCGGATCTATGCCGGCAATAACTTCCGAAAGGACCGTGTTCAAATCGACCGGCCGCTTTTCGGGGCTGGTGTGCCCGAGCCTGGAATATTGCAGGATGTCGTCGATCAGAGCGCTCATTTGTTTTGCCTTTCCAACGAGCAGTCTGACTTGCTTTTTGCCTTCGTCATCGAACTTGTCGGCGTAGTCTGTCGATATCCAGTCGGCAAGGGTTCCGATTCCACGCAGCGGTGTTTTTAAGTCGTGGGCGGTTATGTACGCGAATTCCTGAAGCTCTTTGTTCGCGCGTCTCAGCTCCCAGACGGCGGATTCCAGGTCTTTGTTCAGCTTTTCCAGCTCTTGCTCGGCCTGCCGACGATCGGTGATATCGACAAACGCTTCGAGAAGGACTTCCTCACCCTCAAGCATTATGGGCAGGACTGTTTTAAGGATTGGGATTTCCTGGCCGGAGCTGTTGAGCAGCACTTTTTCCGAATTGTCGACCGAATTGCCCAAATCTATCACCGGACAGTTATTTACCTCGGCGGGGCATATTTTCTTATGGCAGGTACTTCCAATGACCTCTTGCGGCGAGTTGCAGCCCATCATCATTAGTGCAGTCTTGTTTACTCTACGTATCGTTTTGTCTCTACCGACGACTATCACGCCGACGGGCATGGTATCCAGGATAAGCTCTCCAGTTTGCAGCGCATCTTCGGCCGCTTTTTGGGACTGCCTGAGCTGTTCCTTGGCCTGCCTGCGTTCTTCTTCGACCCGCATGGCCGAGGCGAGGATTCCGATTATTTTCTTTTCGTCTTCGGATGGTTCAAAGTCCGTCTGGAAAACCGCGCACAAGGAACCGACATAACGGCCGTTGCACGAGACCGCCTGGCCGACATAGCTCTGCAGGCCGTGGGCGAGCACGTTTGGATCGCTCTGCGCATAGGAGCTGTTTTGCAAACCCCGGACCACATAAGCCTGGCTGGTACCTTGCCGGATCACGTCGTAGCAGATGTGTCCGTCGGCTTTGTCCCGGGGATTATAGTCAGGCGGCGTATGCCACTGTACCTGTGAGCAGAGCATCTCATTGTCGAGACGATTGTACAGGGCGCAGGTTGCCCCGAGCAGCTCTCCAAGCAGGGTGGTAATGTTATTGGCGTTTTCCATAAAGTCGCTGCCCAGGCTTAGCAGGCAGGTGTTTATTTTCTCCAAACGCTTCTCCGCCCGCTTGCGTTCCGTGATGTCCCTGCAGATCTCCAGCACTCCCGTCGGTTTACCATCTTCGTTTCTTAAGGCCACGTTGGCGATACAATGGATATACCTGCTTATACCTTCCTTGTCTGTTACCTGGGTTTCGTACTGGTGGATATTGCCATCTTGAAATGCCTGAAGTGTAGGGCAGGGATATGGTTCGCAGGGTTTATTCCTTTGGTGGTATACTTCGTAACATTTCCTGCCGACAATATCGTCACCGAATATTTTCTTGGCCGCATCATTTGTCCAGATGATATTCAGGTCATTATCTATCACGGCAATGTCATCAGCGATAGCACGCAGCATAGCTCCGAGTTTTCCTTCGCTGATGCGCAGCGCCTCCTCGGCCTGCTTGCGATGTTCGACCATTTGATTGAAAGTATTGGCCAATTGGCCGATTTCGTCGTTTCTTTTGATATCGACCTTGATGCCCATGTCCCCCTTGCCGATTTTATTCATGGCGGCTTTGAGTTTTGAAAGGGGTCTGGAGATATAGTTAGAGATAAGGATGCTGGGTATAACAACCAGTATTGTCAGCACCAATGAAGTGCTTAGTATGATGTTTCTTAATTGAACAACAGGGACAAACAGCTCTGCTGTCTGGTATTCAATTGCTAAAATCCAGCCGAGGCCTTCATAGTCATTATAACCATGTGAACGAGCGAAGGCCAACAATTCTGTTTTACCCTCATTCTCATCCTCTGCTTTCTTTCGTAAATATCCGCTGTCACCTGCTATTTCCTTAAAATATTCGCTGTTAGGTATATCTTCGAAAAACTCGAACTCTCCTGATTGGTCAAAAATCGTCCTGCCGTTCCTGTCAAGCAACTTAAACTCTGCGTTGTTGTATCTTATAATTTCTTTCGTTTTCCTGATTATGTCAATTGCTTCTTCGATATTCAAAACAACCTTTACTACTCCATTAAAATTCCCCTCTTCGTCATCGCTTCTTATTGCGATAACGATAGAATGAACACCCGAACTTTCATCGTATTCGACATCACTTACATGTAAACCATCTTCCCTTCCTTTTTCCCACCATAGTTCGTCATCCTGCCTGTAATCGGAGGTTTTTTCTGTTAAAGCTGCATTTGCTCCGTATTTGTTTGTCACGAAGACTTCGCCGAACACTTTATAGCCTCGCTTTTTTTCGTGGAATCCTATTTTTTCTCTGAGTTCCTCTGACAGTTTGTTATTCAATAATTCCTGCATCAAGGGAGTTGTTGTCCCTTTCTCTGCGGAAATCCATTCGTTGTTTTGTTCATCAATATACTTCTGAAGGTTTTCCAGCTTTTCAAATTCCTGATTTGATTTTGCAATAGTCTCCTGCAATAGTAAATCGCTGCAATAGGCTTGAAACTCTACGATTGTGTAATAAATATTTCTGTCAATCTTATCCATTGTTTCGACGGCCAGAGCTACGGAACTTTCTCCGATGGACTTTTGTAATGCTCTCTGGCTTGTATTAACGCACATAATCCCTACGGCTCCCACAAGGGACGCAATGCCTGCAAATCCTAAAATCAGTTTTTGTCTTATTTTCATTCCCGACAACCTTTGTCCTCAGGAGCCTGAAAGGCCAGGTTTTCTCCCTGTTCATTCGTGGCTATAATATTTTTATTCATATGCGCGGTAAGCTGCCGCTCCTCGTATAGGACTTCGCTTTAGTTTTCTCAGGCCTCCCCTTGTGCTCTTACACACAACAACCGGGGAGAATTAGGTTGCATCCATGGAGGACATTTGCATATTACTTTCCTGTCGGACGCCTGACTTTGGCACGGTAAAGCAGAGAATGTTTTGTTTGTTCTCCGAGCTTTCCGCCCATATATGTCCGCCGTGCATTTCGATGAATTCTTTGGCTATCCGCAGGCCAAGAATGAGGTCTTCTCGTCCTGTGTGGAACTGATCTTTAACCAGGTCAGGGCGGTTGGTAATTCTGTGTATCTCGTTACGTTCGAGAAGTTGACCTTCATCCTGTATTTCTATTGTGAGCTCATTGTCGGCGTCTTTGACTCGCACACTGACATGGCCGTTAACAGGAGAGAACTTTATCGCTCTGCTGAGAAGATTGATCAGCACCTGTGCCATCCTGTCATAATCGGCGTTGACAACAAGCTCACAAGGGGGCGTAAAATTTTTCAGTTCGATGTTCTTTTCAGTCGCGAGCGGCAGAAATGCCTCTACAGCCTGTGAGGCGAGCGAAGTAAAATTAAATTTCCGTTTGTCCAATTCTATCTTGCCGGTATCGATTCTTGCAATATCGAGGTAATCACCAGCTACTCTTTTGGCTGTCTCAATGTTGCCGTCATCCAGTAGTCTTTGCAGCGCATCGGCGACCATAATCGCCACTTCATTTTGTACCTGATTTTTCTTCTTTAATTTCACACTTTCAGTTCTGAGCTCGTCCTCGATAAGAATCCGTTCGGTAATGTCGCGAGCCACTCCGACAATCGCCACATCCTGTCCGTTTGTGCCCTTAATATTCGACCTCGAAAGTGAAACGGGAAATACGCCGTTATCTTTTCGTCGATGATAAAAACCGACTTCCCAGCCGCTTCCGACGGTCTTGGTTTGGAAAACGCTTCTTGTATTCTGGCTTTGATGTTTTCCTATCCAGAGGATGTTGCCGTTTTGTCCGACAATTTCTACCTCTTTGTAGCCGTAAGTTTTACAGAATGCCTTGTTGACGTAGATGATCTTGCCCTGCATATCGGTAATATAGATGCTGTCGTCGGTGCTCATCACGGCACCCGAGAGCAATTGGAGTTTCTTTTCCATCATGTTGTGCCTGATGGCATTCTCGACGGTTATCGGAATCGCTTTAAGATAATTCTGGTTGATGTCTTTAACCAGATAGTCGTAAGCGCCGGCCTTCCAGGCTTTGACTGCCGTCTCCTCGTCGCCCGCTCCAGTCACAACAATCACAGGTATGTTCTTAGCCGACTCCAGGACATCAAGTGCCGTTCCGTCCCCGAGTGAGTGATCGGTGATAATAATATCAAACTGCTCCGTGTTCAATGCTTGCTTTGCCTGCGAAACAGAGCTGGATATTGTGCAATCGTATGAGATGGCGTTATTGTTCACAAAACGCTGAAATGCCATCTGATCGAGTTTATTGTCTTCGATGAGCAGAATCTTGTATCTTGTATTTTCCATAATCTTATTCTCCGTTCGAGGGCAGCTTGCTTAGAGTCCAGTACATATCAATCGCTTTGATTGTGCCCACAAACTTTTCATAATCAACAGATTTGACCATATAACCGGCAGCACCGAGCTCAAAGCTTTCGATCACATCCCGGTCCGAGTTGGATGTGGTTAGTATTACGACAGGTATTTTTTTTAATGCCTTGTCTGCTTTTACAATTTTTAGAAATTCGGCTCCATCCATCTTAGGCATGTTCAAATCCAACAAGACGATACACGGCTTCGTAGCACTCTCCGTTTTGAGATACTCGATCGCTTCTTCGCCGTCGCCTATAGAGACCAGTTGGTTTGAGACCTTCAGGTCCCTGAGAGCACGTTTCACCGTCATTACATCGACGTCATCGTCTTCAATGAGCAATATTGGCTTCGAGTTCTGCATTAATTACCCCCATTTTCTGTATCGGCAGTGTAAAGAAGAATGTACTGCCTTTACCAATTTCTGATTCTACCCATATATTGCCGCCGTATAGTTCCACGATTTTCTTTGTGATTGTCAGGCCGACGCCTGTGCCTTCGAACTCTTCACTGACTGACAATGCCTGGAACATTTTGAAGATTTTTTCGAAGTACTTTTCTTCGATGCCGGGCCCGTTATCAGCGATACTGAATTTCCAGAAACCGTCTTCCTCGACACAGCCGACCTTTATCCAGCCATGTGGTTTGTCCATATATTTTATGGCGTTGCTCAGCAGGTTCTGGAACAGTTGCATGACGTGAGTCTCTGCACATTCGATAACAGGCAGTGTGTTTTCTATTGTTATGGATATGTTTTCCGGCGGAACAAGCATGTCGATTGCTTCCGGGATAAAATCATTAAGATTCACCTGGACTATTTTTTCCTCTGTACGACCGGCCCTCGAATATTGGAGGACGCCGTCAATAAGATTGTACATCCGCTCGACCCGACCCAACAGCAGGTTCATTTGCTCGTTGCCCTTTTCGCCGAGCTTGTCTGAACAGTCGTCTAATATCCATGTCGCGAGGCTCTTAATACCGCGCAGCGGGGCCTTTAAATCATGCGAAACGATGGATGCGAAATCCTTCAATTCCTTATTGATGTTGTCCACTTTTTCGATCAGTTCAGCCTGCCTTCGTTCAGCCTCTTCACGCTCTGTGATTTCCTGTTTTAGATGCTCGTTGGTTTCTGTCAGCTCATCTGTTCGTTCTTTCACCATTTGTTCCAACTGTTCGGTTTTCAGGGAGGCTTTTCTGGCGAGGATCCATTTCTCCGTCAGTGCGCTGGCAAGTTGCGCCACTTCAGCGCTGTCGAACGGTTTTTTCAGAATCAGGAGGTTTTCCGATCTTCCGAGCTGCTCGGTGATTTCTCCCCAGGAATAATCCGAATAGGCTGTGCAGATGACCACCTGGACTTTGGGATCGATTTCCCAAATATGCTCGATCGTTTTCAGACCATCCCAGCCCGGCGGCATCCGCATATCGACGAAAGCCAGCTCATATGGGCGATTTTCGGAGCAAGCCACTTTAATCTTCTCGCATCCCTCTTTTCCCTGAGACGCGAAGTCAAGTTCGTAAACACTTTTCGTTGTGGGCTCGTTGTTTTTGTCGCCGAAAACCTGGCTCCTAAGCTCGTTCAGAGTCGCGCTCTCTTCCTCGTCAATAAGGATGGTTTGAAAATCCTTATGAATACTGGGATTATCGTCAATGACCAGAATACGGTGAGTCATTTCTTTTTCTGCTTTACTCATTTTTTAGCCTCCTGTGTTTTAAAGGGTAATTCAACTGTGAAAACTGCGCCTTTTCCGGGTCCATCGCTATGGGCTTTTATTGAACCGTTTAATTCATTTGCTGACAGAGCGGTGCTGTGCAGTCCAAATCCATGCCCCGTTTTCTTGGTTGTGAAACCGTGCTCGAAGATCCGGGTTAAGTTCTCTTTAGGGATTCCGATGCCGTTATCGCATACGTCGATCTGGATAAACCCGCTTTTCGGCTCTTTCACACATATCTTAAGAATTCTGTCGTCTCGGTTGCTTTTCGACAGTGCATATATCGCATTGCTGATTAGGTTCGTCAAAATCTGCAAAACCTTATGGCGGTCGAGCAGGAGGGTCGGCAGATCCGCGATTTCCAGTATCACTTCCACGCGGTTTCGTGTTATTGTCTCGGCGTTTATTTGAATCGTATCTTCCACAAGTTCTGCAATGGAAGTCGGCTCGATCAGACCTTTCGTTTTACTGTGCGATTGTTGAAGCTGGATAATATCGCCTACGTGCTGAACATGTTTGGTTAATGCCTCCAGTGCTTCGAGGCAGCGTTCCTGTTCTTCGACCAATTCTTTGGAGAGGTTGGCCAGAAAAGCGGGAATTTTTTTGCCACGTTCTTCGTTTACCATAAACGTGCTCAGTTCATTTGCGTGTTCTTCGAGCAGGCCTACAACGTCGGAAAGATAAGAGATTTTTGAATTACGTACCCTCTTCTGAATCGACTCGGCGGTAACACTGACACTGTTAAGTACATTGCCTACATTGTGCAGCACTCCGGTTGCCACCTCGGCCATGCCAACCTCGCGCGCCGTTTCGAGCAGTTTTTCCTGAGCTGTCTTAAGTTTGGCTTCCGCTCGTTTGCGTTCCGTGATATCCCGCGCGATCGCTATTATATAGTCTTGTTTTTCCTGGGTAACGAGTTTCAGGCTTGTCTCAACAAAAAACGTCGATCCGTCCTTGCGCTTGTACCGGTCCTGTTTAACAATATCTTTCTTTTCTTTGAGTTCTTCTATTTGCTTTTGCCAGTAGGAATCGTCCGGCATAGACACTTCTATGTCCTTAATGGTCATCATGTTAAGTAATTCTTTACGCGTGTATCCGAGACTGTCGCACGCCCTGTTGTTTACGTCCAGGAAGCGGCCCCATTTAGGCTCTACTGCAAAAATGCAGTCATTTGACCGTTCTATTAAATTTCTGAATAATCGCAGTTTTTCTTCCGCCTTCTTGCGTTCTGCAATGCTGCCAAGCCATTCGGCAACCGCATTTAACAGGTCATCTTCTTCTTTAAGGAACGGTTCTTCACCGTTTTTCACCTTTCCTCCAAGGTGGTAAACCTCAATAGCGCCCACATTCTCTCCGTGTGCTTTAATCTCGGTTTTCCTGCTCAATTCACTTTTTTCAAAGTTATCTGTTTTATACTGTATTCCGTCAAAATTGATTCTTACACACATGGCGTTAGGATACTTGTATGCATCACGAATCAGATGGACGGTTTCCTGAAATATCTGCTCTAATGGGACTCCCTGACGATTAACAATTTTTGACAGCCCATATAAACAATTGAGATGTTTAAGACGCTGCTGTAATTGTCTCTGGTCCAGCGGGCGATTTGCAATTTCCGCTTCGAGTTTCAGCTTGGCGGCTGATAGTTCCCCATTGAGCTTACGGACCTTTTCTTCAAGACGTTTGTGGCGTGCACTTTCTTCAAGGAGCTTGTGGCGCATATGGAGATCTACGGCTTCAGGAGGGGGGTTATTTACAGACTTCGACGGTGTAAATGTATCATAGAAGTATCTATTATAAAAAAACGTAAGAACAGCCGCTGCCATAATGGTGATAAGAGCACAATGCGTGATATCTGTTGTGACTTTCTTTTGTGCCAGCCAAAAAACGCCGGCAATAATTACTATGAATATCACCGCTAAGACAGCCTTTCTAATTGTACTTTTTATATCCATTTTATTTTGCCCTGTATCTTTGTGACATAACTGCATAACCAGTGCTTTTTTAAAGACACAATTAATATACTGCGTAATATATATGTCATTGAAAATAGCGCTTTCTTAAATAACGTTACCCCAGAATGTAAAACCTTCTTTCTGCAATAATTACCCGGCCTTATCTGGCATCTGCCAGCCTTGTAAATTTTTCCCATTTAGTTTTGACGATTTTGCCTAACTGTGCCAGGTCCGACGGCTTTGTAATATAGTCATCAGCCCCTATCTCGAACGCCTGATCTAAATCGCCTATCATTCCCCTGTCGGTCAGCATAAATATGGGTATATCTTCCGTTCTTTTATCGTGTTTAAGCTCAGCGAGGACTTCCAGTCCATCCATCGCCGGCATCATCCAGTCCAATAAGATAAATGCGGGCCTCTTCTCCTGTGCGAGATTGAGTCCGGTCGGTCCATCTTCAGCCGGATAAACCTCAAATCCGTATAGTTTCAAAGAGCGTTTCAAGGCCTCGCGGATAATCTGGTCATCGTCAATTACCAGAACAGGAATCCACTTACTCATACGATTAAACCTTTATTAGTATCCAAAGAAGTTGAACAGAGTTAGCCAATAAGCAAGATACCTGCAAATGTCCTCTTAACGGCCATTTATAATGTCCTATAAATACACAATCTTCATTCCATTCGAAAATTATCGTCATATCGGGGTGGTGGTTTTATGAGAAATAGTATTTTTTTAGGCATTATTGTCGAGCAGGTTATTCAAAACGGCGAGCCGAAGAGTCTTTTCAGCTGATAATTGACGATTGACTACTGACTGCGGACAATTTAATATTAAATATTAGCTGTGGAACTTGTCCTAAGGTTTGCATTAGGAGTAAAATATGATTATTGGAACGGTGGGAGCAAAAACGATAGGGGGGGTAACCAATATGGGACGTTTGGCCAGGTTCGCCTGGCAGTCGATGATGGCGTCTTTCCGGAGTTGCCTGAGCCCATACACATATCCATTGATATGGACCCAAATGAACATTATCGGCGTTCGCAGCGTCCCGGTTGTTATGATCACCGGCGCATTTGTGGGGATGACATTGGCGGTTCAGGCTTATGACCAGCTTGCGGGTATGGGGCTGGAAGAGCACCTGGGTGTTTTGATTAATATTTCAGTAGTAAAGGAATTGGGACCTGTACTTGCGGCTGTTATGCTGGCCGGGCGTATTGGGGGGGCGCTGACCGCCGAGCTGGGAACGATGAATGTGACCGAACAAATTGATGCGATCAGAAGTATGGGTACGGATCCAATACGATATCTGGCTGCGCCGCGGGTTCTGGCGTGCCTGCTGCTGACGCCGTTTCTGATTATCTATGCGGACTTGATGGGAATTGTCGGTGGATATTTCGTGAGCGTTGTTCAATTGGGGATTAACAGCCGGGCCTATTGGAGTTTTAGTGCGTCCGGCGTGGAGCTATGGGATGTGGCGATCGGAATTATAAAGGGTCTCTTCTTTGGTGTGGCCATTGCAGTGATTAGCTGCTACAAGGGCTTTACATGCAAAGAAGGGGCTCATGGCGTCGGACAGGCCTGTACGGAAGCATTTGTGGCCAGTTTCATTTCCATATTGGCGCTGGATTTTGCACTGGCGGTAATTTTCAAATCGATTTACAATACATTCTGGCCACTTAAAAGTCTGGTTTGATGATGGAAAAAGGCGTAAAGTGAATCAGGGCGACAAGGAAAACGACGTACGGGCCGGTAACGGCGATGGAATAATTGTCCTTAAAAACATAACCAAGAAGTTTGGTGCCAATGTTGTTTTGGATAATGTCTCGCTGGCCGTCGAAAAGGGCAAAACAACCGTAGTTATCGGCCCGAGCGGATGCGGCAAGACGGTACTGGTTAAGCATTTGATCGTGCTGTTAAGGCCGAGTTCCGGCGAAGTTTACTTCAAAGACCAGCGAATCGACAATATAAGTGAACGTCAATTGAATGAAATACGGACGCATTACGGCTTTCTCTTCCAGGGAGGAGCGTTGTTTGACAGCCTGAATGTTACCGAAAACATCATATTCCCACTAAGACAGCATTGTGAGATAACTGACTGGAGAAAAGTCCAAGAGCTTGTGAAGGCCAAGCTGGCGATGGTTGGTCTTGACGGTTATCAAAATTATTATCCTGCGAACCTTTCCGGAGGGCAGCGCAAGAGAGTGGCATTGGCACGGGCGATCGCGCTCAATCCGGAAGTTATTTTGTATGATGAGCCGACCACCGGACTGGACCCGATCCGGTCGGATGTGATCAACGAGCTGATTCTGAAGCTGCAAAGAGAGCTGAACATTACATCGGTTATTGTCACGCACGATATGACGAGCGCCTATAAAGTCGCGGACCGAATCATTATGTTACATAAAGGCAAAATTATTGCCGACGGCGACTCAGGCTTTATTCGTAATCATCCCCATCCAATCGTTCAACACTTCATCAATGGACAGGTCGATGATGATGACCTTGCAGTCCTGCGGATGAGTGGAACCGTTTCCCAGGCTCAGTTCCTGCCTCGTGATTTCGAGCAATAGTTATGAAGAACACGGAAGAAACCATGAATAAGGAACCTGAGCGAATTGCATCCGATTTAGCCGGCGTTGTGCGGGGAGATGTTTATGCCGATATCCTGCACAGAGCCGCCTACAGCACCGATGCGAGCATTTACAGGATAGTGCCTCGATGTATTGTATCGCCTCGCGACGCCGGTGATGTGGCCGCCGTGGTCGTGTATGCCGCCGCCGAAGCGATTCCGGTCGTCGCTCGCGGGGCAGGCAGCGGCCTGGCCGGCGAGTCTTTGTCGGGCGGCATCGTTTTCGACATGACGCGGTATATGAACAAAATCATCGGCGCAGAGGATAATGGCCGGATGGTCATTTGTGAGCCTGGGGTAGTGCTGGACGATTTGAATAAGTATCTGGCCCAGTTCGGCAGGAAAATCGGGCCCGATCCGTCGAGCGCCAACCGCGCTGTAATAGGGGGATGTGTTGCTAATAACTCCACCGGCTCTCATTCGCTCCAGTACGGCTATATGAGTGACTACGTCGAAACAATTGAAGCGGTTCTGGCGGACGGCAGCATTGTTGAGCTTAAAAACGATGTTGATCCGGAGCAGGTGAAAGACGACAGAGTTGCCTCGATTGCGAAAGAGTGTTTGTCTGTCCTGGCTGAAAATGAGGCGGTGATTAATAAGGCATTGCCCAAAACAAAGCGTAATCGAAGCGGATATAACATCGCGGGCATATGTCACAATGGGCGGATTGATATGGCCCGTCTGATGGCGAGCTCGGAAGGGACGCTGGCGATTTTTACGAAGATTACGCTAAGGACGGTTCCGGTTCCGGCGTCGAAAGGGCTGCTGCAGCTTGAGTTTGACTCGCTTGAGAAAATGGCCCGGGCGGTGCCGGCGATTGTTGACAGCGGGGTCTCGACCTGTGAGCTGATGGATAAGAATCTCATAGATTTAGCGATCAATGCGTTTCCGGAATATCGTGATCTTCTGCCGGCAAACGCTGCCGCGGTTCTTTTGGTCGAGCATGTAGGCCAGACGCAGGAACAGGTGAAAAAGAAAATAGAGCGAACCGATGCTGTCGTCGGGCAAATAGCCAGCGGACGGAGCATTGTTCTGGATCCGGATCAACAGAAACGCTTATGGAAGTCGAGGAAGGACGCCGGGCCGCTGCTTTATAGAAAAAGAAGCAGAAAACACCCGGCGGAATTCATGGAAGATGTCTCGGTCGATCATCTTCGGCTTGGGGAATATATAGCGGGCTTGCTGGAGATTGGGCGACGGTATGATATTGTAATGTCCTTCTTTGGTCACGCCGGCGACGGCGAGCTGCATTCACGGCCTTATCTCGATTTGAGCGAACCGGCAGACGTGGAGAAGATGCGGGCGATCGCAGATGACGTTTTCTCGCTGGCCTGGTCTTTGGGCGGTTCAATCAGCGGCGAGCATGCCGATGGTCTGGTCAGAGCGGCGTTCATCCGGCGACAATACGGCGACGAATATTATGAGCTGCTGTGCAGAATCAAGAACATATTCGATCCCGATGGCATCATGAATCCGGGTAAAATAATTAACAGCGACCCGGATGTGATGGTCAAGAATCTCAGAAGGGCGCTAAAGCCGCTGCCGGAGAGATTGAAGACGGACTTGCTTTTCGAGCAAGATGAGCTTGCCCTGGAAATTGAGCAGTGTTACGGCTGCGGGCTCTGCCTTAACAGGGAATCTGATCTGCGGATGTGCCCCGTATTTCGGGCGATGGGTGAGGAATTGGGCAGCTCGCGAGCGAAAGCGAATCTGCTGCACTTCTGGGTTACGGGACAGATGGAGGACAAGGACTTCGAGTCGCCAGAGTTCAGACGGTTTCTGGATTTGTGCGTGAACTGCAAAGCCTGCCTGCTGCAATGTCCATCCGGCGTGGATATTTCCAAGCTGATGATGACGGCCAGGGCCCGGTACGTCAAACAAAGGGGCCTGCGGCGTACCGAGAGGTTGCTAAGTCAAAATCGCTACATGAGCTTACTGGGCAGCATGTTCTCGCCCGTCTCGAATTTTGTGATGCGACTGCCTTTGTTCGGGCTGCTGCTGGAAAAAGTTGCCGGCCTCGATAAGCGAAGAAGAATGCCCAGGTTCAAGCGAGGTTCGTTCCTGAAGGCGGGCCGCAAGTACCTGGCTTCATGTGAGCCGATAGAAAAACCGGTCGATAAGGTGGCCTATTTTGTCGATACCTATGCGAATTATAACGACCACGAGCTGGGTTTTGCCGTGCTCGATGTGCTGCGGCATAACAATATCGAGGTTATTTTGCCGAATCAGCTCCCCGCACCGCTGCCGGCGATGGTCTATGGCGATACCGATAAAGCGAGAAAAGATCTGGCATACAATGTCGAGAACCTGGCTCAAGCCGTCCGCGACGGCTACAAAATCATCTGTTCCGAGCCAAGCGCCGCGTTGGCCTTCAAGCAGGAGCTGAGGCATTTTGTGCCGGGTGAGGATGCGAAGCTTGTCTCGGAAAATACCTTCGAGTTGATGAATTATCTGCTTGACCTTTACAATAAGGACAAGTTGAAAAACCCCCAGGTAAACCTGGGGGCTAAATACACGGATGGTTTTGTTTATCATATGCCGTGCCACTTGCACGCCGTCGGTAATGGAACGGCGAGTATCAAACTACTGCAGGAGCTTTGCCGCGTCAAAGTCACCGACCTCAAAGCCGGCTGCTGCGGCCTGGCCGGAACGTATGGAATGCAAAAGAAAAACTACGACCTCTCATCCCAAATCGCTTCGAGCTTAAAAGCCGCCCTGGAGAAATCACCAACGAGAAATGTACTAACCGAATGCGCAGCCTGCAAGATGCAGATCGAGCATATAAGCGATTGCGTAGTGAGCCATCCAATTAAGGTGTTGGCGGATTACTACAGCGGGTAGCGTATAGCAGGTAGCGTGTGGTTGTCTTGCGTCGTCCGTACATCGGGTGACGAGATGGGCAGACTCGCCGTAATTTGCAGCCCAGACAAGCTCAGCAAAAAATAGGTAAAGTGTTCCCCGATTTCCGATTTGCCCCCCCGATTTGCTCGGTGTTGAATGTGATTGCATCAAAGATCTCAGACCCATGCATGTCGATCGCTACACCGTTGAGCGTGCGCAGTTGTTTGAGTAGGTCAGTTTTGCCTGCACAGTGGGTGAAATCTATCGGATCCAATGAGCCTATCAATGTTATTTTCAAGATGCTCCGCGAAAGAGATACTTACCCGCTCGGGGGAAACTTCGGCTACAATGGTTCCAACACATGCCACATCTTTACTTCTCCCGGACTTCGTCGTGCGAACAAAGCTAGCGGATTGGGACGGCCAGATGGGCTGGACCAAGCCGGGCCTAATTGATTCCAAATCGTCTGAGCATTGTGGTGTTATTTGAGTGCACAGGATCCCGATGTCAAGGCTTCTCAAGGCGGATACTGTTGCAGATGATGGATGGCCATATTGATTGTTCGTTCCTGTCGAAATAATGCCCCATCGAGGTGTAATAATCTCCGAATATAAGCGCCTTAGATACTCCTGTTCCTTCCTGTTGTTATCTGAGATACGACCACCATGATGCGGAATAGTCATAGCATCACAGTGCAAGGGGAGTCTATCGGCAAACTTTGCAGCAATGGATTTCCATGCTTCGATTGTCGCATCTCCTGAGAAAACAACGCTGCGAGGGCCACAGTGCAGGCACAGTATGGCGCTCGTTCGGTTTGGTATAGCGGCGTCTTCGGCCTGGATATTGTCAGGAAAATAAGGGTAAGCGAGTTTCAGCTCGATGCTGGCAGCCCGGTCCGAATAGATGATCTGAGGTTTGTCACGTGCTTCAAGACGCAAAGGAGCATTCAACAGATTGCCGACCTTGAGTTCATGTTCGGCAACCATCCAAGTACTGATAAGATGGCTGGGACGGTCTTTGAGAAAATAGATGTTGTTGATTGCCTTAGGATAAGATTGAAGAAGGTCAGCAACTCCGCCATCGTGATCAGAATCGTTGTGGGAAATGATCAGAACCTCAATCGTATCAACATACCTCTTTAGGAATTTCAGGGTTACTCTGGAAGTGTGCGGTCCACAATCGGCAACGATTGCGCGGCGCTGACCAAGCAAAATTACGTTGGCCATTCCCTCACCCACATCGAGGAACCAGCACTCAGCCTGAGTTTTACTGCTATCGGGTGGCATAGTCACTTTACGCTGAATCTGGCCATTCCCATTCAGATTGAGGAAGTTCAGCCTTTGGCAGAGATTCCCAATCCTCTCGTAGTCTTGATGAGGATGGTTTATACAAGGAACTGATCTTCTCTATATGGTCAATGGTAATTAATCTATTCGTCACAGGATCTCTCTTAACTATAGCTTCGATCCACTGGCTAGGTTTACACTCGGCAAGTTCGGGAGGAACTTGTGCCAAAGATATCATATCGTACCTTGCGTTTATCCAATTAATTCGGGTCGGATAGGCCTTTTTTCCATAACTAATACAACCTATCTCTCGTAGCGATAGTGGCGTAGTCTGTTTATAATTAAGAACATCAATCACGGTGATCAATAGCTTCCATCTCTCTTGTTCGGCATCGGTCATTTCAAAAGACCGCTTCCTGTACAACTTCTGGAAATCTGCGTGGACCAATTCCTGCCAATTCTCATAGGCTTTCGAGAGTGCTTCAGCTTGCCCCACATAGATGAACCCGAAGTCTTGCGCCCAGCAAAACCATGCCTCTTCCCACGAGTGGTTTACCTGAATTGGCCTCATAAGCTCATAAACGGTCGAGCCAACAGAAACCTTGTGTATCAGTACTTTACCAGTGACACTGGTTCCACCTCTCATTATCTCTTCATCATGAGCTCCTGCCTGCATGTTCTGTACCATCCCGGCGGGAGCAGTTATTGGTGTTTGTGCAGATAAAAACATACTAAGCTCCTGTCAAGCAAATAACTTTAGTCCTTCGTTTGTGAAAGCTGCTACGAAAGCCTTGAATAAGTCGTCGTGCGCTTGGTCAAGCCACTCCGAGACAACTTTCTTGTCCAAAGAGTCGATCATTTTATGTGGGTTAAGGTGCCAATCCATTCTGAATCGCGCGTTGGCGACTGGTCCCTTCGCATCTTGGGGCGAGGGCTCATTTTGCAGGATCAAATGGATCAGACCGCTCTTACAGACTTCCGGCATATCCAAGGCAATCATAAAACCGGATATGCCACCGTAGTTATCTTCTGGTACTTTAGGCAAAACTGTAAAGTAATTGTCAAGTTTAACTTTGCTGTGCTGGTCAAAAGGAATGACTACAATATCCCGATAATGAAGCGAGATTGTTCTTAAGGCGCTTGGTTTCAGGCAGTCTATGTACTTATCAAACGCGTCTAGTGCCTCACTTCTTAGAGTTGAGTATTCAGGCCACTCTTTTTCCTTTCTCAACATGTTATAGATCAGTATATTGCGCCCAACCTGTACATAGCGGTCGCCCGCTTGGGACGCTGCTCTAATACGTTCAAAAATGAGCCTGGGTTTGGAGAAATCAGGTCGTCCCTTTGATGCATCGATGGTGATCTCTGACCTTCCAAAATAACTATTTACTTTAAAGCTTTCTTTGAAATAGTCTCTAATAAAAGCTTCGGCTCTAGCTTCATCCCAATATGGAGTATCTTCAGCAAAAGAAAATCCGAATTCAATCCAAGCTTCAATAACTGGTGGATTGGCAAATTTCACCTGGATTCTCCACTAAACAGAAGGTCCCATAGCTCATCCTAACGTCAGAAACACAAACATATACATTCTAATAGCCGTTCTTGGTAGTGTCAAACAAAATAGTAAGTAATATCGGCCTTCGGCCTTGCTACACGTAATACTCCCTTTTGGGGAGAGACTCGTGGACGCAGCCAACTTAGCCACGGCCAGGACAACAATCCAGCGACAAATCGGAAGCAGAACAATATCAGTCTGTGAAGTCTGGGCGTGCAAATTCGCCACAACATGTCTGTATTTTGCATCTCGGGAAATCTGGGGACATCTTACTTATTTCTTCCTTTCATTGAGGTCCTTTCGTATCCTGCGTATGGTTTTGCAAACAGATGCGTCAATCCTTCGAATGCCCCTTCGACATTGCTCAGAGCCAGTCGAACGGGGCTTCGGCTAATTCAGGACGGCAAATTTAGATTATCAAAGGTCAATCTGTTTGTCAAGAAGTTTTTTCTGTTTTGTTTTTTTCCAGAGACGCCGTCCGCGGTTAAATATGGTCAAAGTGAGACGGACGTTATTCTCTTAATCTCGATATTACACGTCATCGAATTCGATATTATTTTCCCGGCACCATTCGATTGCGATTTCTTTTATGGCATTATTGCGGTAGGTATGCCATTTGTCTTCGATACCGAATTTATATATCGCGTCTTTGAATCGTCGAAAGGCGCCGCTGCCGCTTATTAGATCGTAAAGAATATCGCTGATTTCCTGATTGTCCAGAGATACGCAGAATCTTTCCATGATGCTGTATTCATCGATTTCGAACTTCGTGGGCAATGGAATGTACTGACCGGTCTCGGCTATTATTTCCCTGGCAATCCTGACCTGGTCCTGCTCCCAGTCAGGGAAATCTTCAAGGGGATTGCCCTCTTCGGCAGCCCGCATTTCATAATCGTTGATGAGGACAACCTCGCCGGTTTTTTTGTTCAGGAACCAGGAAGTTTCGTCCGACTGAAATTCCAATCCTTCGATTATATCATCCAGTTTTACGCGAATTGCCATGTGCCTGCACAGCCTCCGATTCTACTTTTTAGGAACAGATACACGATTTCATAACATACATCTTGTATGATATTGTACCGTTCCCGGACAGCAACGCAATCGAACTTTTCGTTTCTGGGCTGTTTATCGAAAAGTATTATTTTTTTTGCGTATGCCGCCGGAAGTGGTACACTAAATGGCAGGCTGAATCCCTGTTTACGCGGCCGTGACGGGGGTATGGTAGATTTCGAAGTGAGATTCTTCGCTTCGCTCCGAATGACGGGAAAGGGCAGGATGCTGGAGAATGGCTATTGAAGAAACAAATCTCAAAAAGGCAGTGCTGTGGGACACAAATGGGAATCGGAAGGTTCGCTGTAATCTGTGCAACTGGCGCTGCGTGGTCGATAGCGGCAAGCTCGGTCGGTGCCGTGTTCGCAAGAATATCGACGGTGTGCTGTATACGCTGACGTATGACAAAGTGTGCTCGGCTAATCCGGATCCGATCGAGAAAAAGCCTTTGTTTCATTTTCAGCCCGGCTCGCGCAGTTTTTCCGTTGCGACGATGGGCTGTAATTTTCGCTGTGAGTTCTGTCAGAACTGGCAGATCAGCCAGGCGGCTATCGAAGAAGGGCAAATCGACGGCGAACCCATTGCTCCCGAGCATATTGTCGAGGCGGCTGTTCGCAGCGGGTGCAAGAGCATGGCTTACACCTATACCGAGCCGACAGTTTTTATGGAGTTATGTGACGATTGCGGGCGCCTGGCAAAGAAACGCGGCCTGGCGAACGTTTTCGTCAGTAACGGTTATATGACGACCGAGGCGATAGACTTTACACGCGACTGGCTCGACGGGATCAACGTTGACCTGAAGGCTTTCAGCGAGGATTATTACAAGCGGCTGTGCAAGGCGAGATTACAACCGGTGCTGGATACTATCATTTACATCGCGAAAGAGACGAACATCTGGCTTGAGATAACGACGCTGCTGGTGCCCGGGCAAAACGATTCCGATGATGAGCTTAAAGAGCTTGCCGGCTTTATTGTGAACAACGCCGGGGCTGATATCCCCTGGCATATCAGCCGATTCCATCCGCAATACAAGTATCTGGATTCGGTTCCCACATCTATAAGCAGTCTGGAGCGGGCTTTCGAGATTGGCAAATCCGCCGGGCTGCGTTACGTTTATCTCGGCAACGTGCCGGGCTCGAAAGCCGAAAGTACTTTCTGCTATAATTGCGGCCGGATGTTGATAGAACGCATTGGTTATAGAATCGCCACCAATAGTATAAAAGATTCGAAGTGTCCTGATTGCGGGACGCAGATTCCAGGTTTCGAGCTTTAGCATAATCAAACGAAATACGAGATACACAGTATGATGAAAATTGTTGCAGATGCGAATATTCCGTTTGTCACAGAGTGTTTTTCTTCTATTGGTGAGGTTACGGTTATCGGAGGGCGGGAAATAACGCCGGACGTTGTTGCCGATGCTGATGCTCTTCTTGTGCGCAGTATCACGCCTGTCGGTGAAAAGCTGCTGGCCGGCAGCAAGGTGCGTTTTGTGGCGACCGCTACGATTGGCTTCGACCATGTCGACATTGATTTCCTTCGGCGGAACAATATCGGTTTTGCATCGGCGCCGGGCTCGAATGCCAACTCTGCCGCCGAATATGTTATTGCCGGGCTGCTCGATATCGGACAAAGATATGCTCTCGATTTGGAGGGCAGATCGATCGGCATTATCGGTGTGGGCAATGTCGGCAGCAGGGTGGCGAAGAAATGTGCGGCCATGGGGATGGCCGTTTATCTGAATGATCCGCCCCTGAAAAGGCAAACCGGCGATGCGAAATATCTGCCGTTGGCAAGGCTTTTCAATTGTGATTTTATTACGTTCCATACACCGTTGACGTTCGAAGGCCCGGATAAGACGTATCATTTGGCTGATGAGAAGTTCTTCAAATTGCTGAAGCAAAGATGCGTGTTCGTGAATGCTTCCCGGGGCGGAGTGGTTGACAGCAGTGCGTTAAAATCGGCCATACGGTCGGGGCGGCTTCGGGCTGTCATGCTGGACGTCTGGGAGAATGAGCCGGATATCGATATCGAACTTCTTAAACTGGTCGATCTTGGCACGCCGCACATCGCAGGTTATTCGCTGGACGGCAAGATCGCGGGAATGATTATGATATACAAGGCGGCCTGCGAATATTTTGCCGTGGAGCCGAAGTATGATCTGAAGGATTTCCTGCCTGAGCCCGCTGTGCCGGAGTTGAAGGTCAATCCGAATATCGCCAACGATCAGGATGTGTTGTTGGGCTCTGTGCAGAAAATCTACCGGATTGACAAGGATGATGCGAGACTCCGGCGGATGTTGGCCAAGCCGACGGAAAACAAAGGCGAACATTTTGACAGCCTGCGGAAGAATTATCCCGTGCGAAGGGAATTTCAGAATACCAGGGTGATTCTCAAAGACACGAACTCCAATTTGGCCAAAAAACTGATCGGGATCGGATTTAAAGAAGTCGAAAGTGAAAAGTAAAAAGGCAAAAGCGGAAAGTTGCGGTCAAAACGTTGCTGAGTGGCCGATGGGAAGGCTGAATTTTTCGGCGGGCTGCGTTGTGATGGGGGTGTTGAATGTGACGCCGGATTCCTTCAGCGACGGCGGAGAATTCTTCGATTCCGATAAGGCTGTCGAGCACGGTTTGAAAATGGCGGCCGATGGCGCTGCCATTATCGACGTCGGCGGCGAATCGACCCGGCCGGGTTCGGATTCGGTTTCGGTTGATATGCACATACAACGGGTGGTTCCGGTCATCAAATCGCTTTGCGAAAAGATTGATGTGCCAATTAGCATTGATACGTACAGAGTTGAAGTTGCTCAGGCTGCTCTGGAAGCGGGGGCGGGAATGATAAACGATATTACCGCTCTGAGCGATGAGCGAATGGGCGAATTGGCGGCCGAGCGGAAGGTGCCCGTTGTTTTGATGCACATGCAGGGCACGCCGGCGACGATGCAGGTAGAGCCGAAATATGATGATGTCGTCGGCGAGGTTCTGGAATTCCTGCTGGGCCGGGCAAAACGGGCCGAGAAATTCGGCATTTCAAAAGATATGATTTTCATCGATCCCGGCATCGGCTTCGGCAAGACTTCGGAGCATAATCTTTCGCTTTTGAGAAATATCGATAAATTCGTCGCCGCCGGCTACCGCGTCCTTGTCGGTACGAGCCGCAAGAGATTCATCGGTAAAATCATCGGCAAAGAAAAACCCGCCGAGAGGATTTTCGGCACAGCCGCGACGGTCGCCCTTTGCGCCGCGGCAGGTGTCTCTATCGTTCGCGTCCACGACGTAGCGGAAATGGTGGATGTAATAAAGGTGGCAAATGCTGTCGGTGACGCACAGTAACGCCGTGTGAACCGGTATTTGGTGGACTTTTTTAAAGGGGATTGATATTGTCAGGTTTCCGTATTCGCCCGGTCGATTCAGATGATGGGGATGCCGCCCCGTAGAAATCGAGCATTGAAGGTTCTTGATGGAGGCCGCCTGCTGATGCACTTATCTGAGAAAATAAAACCGTTCAATTACTGCCCGGCTTGCGGGTCAGGTGACATATTCTTCGGTGACATGAAAAAAATCGGTTGCCGGGATTGTTCTTTCACTTATTATCACAATGTCGCCGCCGCGGTAGCAGCGATATTGGAATACGATAAGAAGATCGTCTTAATCGAGAGGGCCAAAGACCCGGGCAAGGGCAAGCTGGACCTGCCGGGCGGCTTCGTAGACCCAAAGGAATCCGCCGAAGAGGCGATAAAAAGGGAAATAAAAGAAGAATTAAAAATAGACGTCAGAGACCTGAGATATTTGTGGTCTTATCCGAATATATATAAATACGAGGGAGTGACTTATGATACGTGTGATTTGTTCTTCTACTGCAAAATCGTTGCTCTGCCCACGGATTTTGACAAAACAGAAATAGAAGAATTGTTTTTGATAAATCCTTTAGAGATTCCGGATGATAGGATTGCATTCGAATCAGTAAAAATGGGTCTTGGCAGATTCAAATCCTCAAAGTCCCATGTAAAACACGAAGCTCAATAGGTGGTTCCTAACTTTGTGACGGCGGTAGGGATTCAGTCGGTGTTCAGGGCGATTTTGAGTGCTTCGTCGGTGTTTTTGACGAATTCGAACTTCAGTCCTTTTTTTGCTTCCTTCGGGACTTCGGGCAGGTCTTTTTTATTTCTGGCGGGCAGGATGATGGTTTCTATGCCGGCCTGTTTGGCGGCCAGGATTTTCTCTTTCAGGCCGCCGATTGGCAGGATCAGGCCGCGGAGCGTGATTTCCCCGGTCATAGCCACGTCCGGCCGGGTTGGCTTGCCGAGCAGCAGGCTGACCAGCGATGTGAACATTGCTACGCCTGCACTCGGGCCGTCCTTGGGGATTGCTCCTGCCGGGACATGGATGTGATAATCGAACTTGCTGAAGTTTTCCGGCTCGATTTTCAGTTTTTTCGCGTTTGCCTTCACGATGGAAAAGGCGGCCTGGGCGCTTTCCTTCATCACGTCGCCGATTTGGCCTGTCAATTGCAGAAGTCCTTTGCCGGGCATGGATGCCGATTCGATGAAGAGCAACTCGCCGCCGACCGGCGTATAAGCCAGGGCGGTTGCGACGCCCGGTATTCCGGTTCGCAACGCCAGCTCCGATTCGAATTGTGCAGGGCCCAGGATTTTTGCGAGGTCTTTTTTACCGATAGTTGCCCGCCTCTTTTTGCCTTTGGCGACTTCTGTCGCCACGGCTCTGCAGATGGCTGCGAGATTCCTCTCGAGATTTCGCACACCAGCCTCTCGCGTATAACCTCTGATGATAGCGAGTGCGGCGTCTTCTTTCATTCCGCAGCGGTTCTTACTAAGGCCGTGCTCTTTGAGCTGGCGGGGAATGAGATATTTTTTTGCGATTTTGAGTTTTTCGGTCTCGGTATAGCCGGGCAGCTCGATCACTTCCATTCGGTCGCGCAGTGCCGGCGGGACCGGCTCGGTATAATTCGCAGTCCCGATGAACATGACCGAAGATAAATTGAAAGGCTGGTCGAGATAGTGGTCGGTGAAATCGAAGTTCTGTTCCGGGTCGAGCACTTCCAGCAGGGCACTGGCCGGATCGCCTCTGAAGTCGCTGCCGATTTTGTCCAGCTCATCGAGCATGAACACGGGATTTTTGCTGCCGCACTTTCGCAGCTCCTGCAGGATTCGCCCGGGCAGCGCCCCTATGTACGTTCTGCGATGTCCCCGGATGTCTGCTTCGTCCCTGATTCCGCCGAGAGAGATGCGGACAAATTCTCTTCCCATTGCCCGGGCGATGGATTTGCCGAGCGACGTTTTGCCCACGCCGGGCGGCCCGACGAAACAAAGGATGGGGCTCTTGCCCCTGGGATTCAGCTTGCGAACGGCTAAGAATTCGAGGATGCGTTTTTTTACCTTGCTCAGATCGTAGTGGTCGGTGTTGAGTATCCGCTGGGCCTTGTTGATATCGAGCCGGTCTTTGGTTTGAACCGACCAGGGCAGTTCGCAGACCCAATCCAGGTATGTGCGGATAACGCTGTATTCCGGTGAGGCGGGCGGTATTTTGCTTAATCTGTCTAACTCGCGAAGGGCTTCGGTCTCCACTTTTTTGGGCATCCTGGCTTTGGCGATGTTCTGGGCGACCTGCTTGATCTCTTCGGTTCTGAGGTCTTTTTGGCCGAGCTCGGTCTGAATGGCCTTTAGCTGCTCCTGGAGGAAATACTCCCGCTGATTTTTGTCTATCGATTCCCTGACGCGGCCCTGGATCTTGTGGCTTAATTCGAGCACCTCCAGCTGATGAGCCAGAACGACGGATATTTGTTCAAGGCGTTTGGCTGCGTCAAGCTCTTCGAGCAACTGCTGTTTCTTTGCGATGTCGAGGCTGAGATTCGCCGCTAAAAAATCAGCCAGGGCGGAAGGATTTTCGATATTTTCCAGCAGAACCGATGCTTCTTCCGGAACATTGGAACTTAATGTGATAACGCGGTTGGCAGCCTGGCGGACGCTGACGATGAGCGCCTGTAGTTTTTTTGTTTTTCTTACTTTTGTGCTTAGCGGCTGGATTCTTGCCTTCAGGTAGGGCTTTATCGCTACCTTTTCTATTACTTTAAAGCGGGTTATGCCGTGGACTACAATATGTACCGAACCCTGGGGCAATTTTGTAACCTTCAGTACTGAAATAGCGGTTCCGATTGAATAGAGATTATCGAAATCCGGCCTGTCGGTTTCAGGATTGCGCTGCGCCAGGAGTCCTATGATTGTTTCGTTGGGTTCGGTATCGGCAAGTAATGCTTTGCTTTTTTTTCGGCCGATCGCTAACGGCATTATCGTACCGGGATAGGCAACGGCGTTACGAATCGGCAGGATGCCGATGACTTCAGGCAATTTGAATCTCTGGTTGTTCTCCTGTGATTGATTGTCGTCGTCGTATAGATATGGCTCAAAGCGCGCGGACTCTTCCGCCGCCACTTCAACCGACCAATTGCCGCCAAAAGGTAACAGGTTTTTCAAATAGCTTGCCATAAAACAAAAAAGCCAATATTAAACATAAAAAAGTCGGTGGAAAAATCCGTCCGGCACTTCATTTGGGTTCATCGCGTTAAAGACGACCAGTGTATCTATTATAAGCATATTCCACATTGGCATAAAGCGTTAAATCAGAGAATAAGTATCGGTATGATAATATTCAGGAGGATTGCCCGCTTCGTAGCAATTAAAAAAAATGCCGAAAAACAACAATTTGCTTATTTATAAATTCATGCCGGACTCTGGAAAAAACTGTCATGTTTAAATCTTCCATTCTTTCTCTATTATTCTGGGCGATCTAATTACTTTTTACTGTATACCGGAACTGCCGGTAAATTGTTCGGATTTATGGGACATATTGCGGCTGCTATGAAGAGAACGTACAGGCATTATGCCAATTGTCACAGGTTAGAAGGGAACATGTTATGGAAAACTAAGCCACCGCAGAGCAGTAAATCGCAAACTTATTCTTGACAAACGGAGTGGTAAACGGTATAATAATTCATAATCAAAGTACACATTTTTTTGGGGGTGATTATTACGTTTATCCGACAGGGCAGTTGGACCTAATATTTAGCGTAGGGATGAATTTAATACAATTGTTACTTTTATTTTGGGGATGGATGATGGAAAAATTAAGAAAAAAAATGAGAAGGGGTTGCTTTAGGGAGGTTGTCATATACTTCCTGATATGCTGTATGGTTTTGAACACGTCACTGCCGGCCGTGCTGGCTGAGGTAGTGCTTCAGTCTCAAATCAACGGTACTATCGATGTGAGCCCGCTCGGAGGGGGTATTACCCAGGACATGATTGTCAGTGACGGCGCTATCGGCCACTTCAGCGATTTTGATATCGCAGCGGGTCACATTGTTAACTGCGTACAGAACGGCGCCGATTCCAATGCTTTGTTCAGGGTGTTTTCGAGCGACGGCACTCAGATTCTCGGCCAATTCAATGCCAACGGCAATGTCTTCCTGATTGATCCTGCCGGCATCCTCTTCGGTGTGAATTCCCAGGTCAATGTTAACAAATTGGTCGCATCGACTCTTGACATAGACGATGAGGTTTTCCTGGCCGGCAATTATGAATTTATCGCTGGAGCGGACATTGGTGAAGTCGTCAACTACGGCGAAATAAATGCAGTTGAGGGCGCAGCTCTTATCGGCAGTAGGGTCCTCAATTACGGCACTATAGCAACAGATTCGGGTGGATTTGTCGTAATGGCCGCCGGTAACAGAGTGCTGCTCGGCGAGCCCGGGAGCAAGATTGTCGTTGAGATGGATTCGGTTACACTAACCGATCCGGAAGGTTTCGGCGATGTCGTTAATGAAGGTGCAATCACAGCCCCCGGAGGTACGGTAGTTCTCGCCGCCGGCGATATCTTTTCGGTACCGCTGCATCCGCAGCTTAAAGTCAATTCGGGAACTGTTGAAGCACCCGTATATGATGTTGCCGACCAGCCGGTAAGAGTTGAGTCAGGGATCGGAACAGTCACGCAGAGCGGAACCATCAAGGCAGATGGCGGCAGTGTTATTTTAACAGCGGGTAATACAACTGCCGAAGATGGTGATATTCCTGACGTTATTTTGAGTGCAGGCAGCTTAACACAAGCTGTTGGTGGTGAAGTCATCACATATGCGCATGATTTTGGCACGAAGGGAACTACAACCGGAGGGACAACTTCTTTTGAAGACGGTGCAGTGATTAATGTCGGCACGGGTACCGCTGAAATCAGTGGTAATCATGTTCTCTTTGCCGGAAGCGTCGATGCCCTGCCCGGAGGGACGATTCAGGTCGATCCGGTTACGTTGACGATTGCTGACACTATGCCGGTTACGGGCCCGGAATTAGACACACTTTACGAGGAACAACACGTCGAGTTTTATTCTAAAGCCGGGGTCAATCTTGATCTGGCCGCTGATAAGCTGATTACTGTTGAATATATGACCAACAGCGGCGCAGTGGGTGAAATTACCGGAGGAAGCGGTGACATCTATTTACGTAATGTATTTGCTGACGGCGGAAT
>Ga0315288_10000341_pt1 | contig 58828 bp, 47 predicted proteins | sample YL17G11_20_MG_FD_203454 | JGI IMG/M metagenome (GOLD analysis project Ga0315288, IMG submission 203454) | Sediment microbial communities from Yellowstone Lake, YNP, Wyoming, USA - YL17G11_20 | ecosystem: Environmental > Aquatic > Freshwater > Lake > Sediment | place: USA: Wyoming | collected...
GCGCCCCCCCCCCCCCCCCCCCCCCCCCCCCCCCCCCCCCCCCCCCCCCCCCCCCCCCCCCCCCCCCAGGAGCGTGGTCGCGCCTCGCTCGCGCACCCCTCCCGCCCGCCCGCCATCCACGCAACACCTTTTGCAGGTCCCACGCGTGCTTGGACAGGGCTTTGCCGCGCTCGAGCACGGCCCAGAGGAGGTCGAGGGCGAGGGGCGGCACGCTGACGAGGGCGTCGTCGTCGTCGCTGCTGTCGCCCGAGTCGTCGCCAGCTTCATCATCATCGGCATCGCCATAGTCGCCACCTTCTCCTTCTTCATCGTCGCTCTCGCCGCTGGTCTGCAGCATGAGGGCCAACAACGCGTCTCCGCCGATGTCCATGGAGAGCGCTCGAGCCGCCCTCGAGAAAACGGCCGGTTCGGTCGTCGCGCCGTTGTTGGCACCGTTGTCGATCTGGGCCAGGAAGACGGCGCCCTTGAGCGGCGCGCCGCGGTCGCGGTCTGTCGTCGCGGCGATGAGCGCGGGCACGACGCGCACGAATTCACGGGCGTCAAACGGGTACGGGCCATCGTCCTCGCTGTCGTTATCGTCGTCGTAGGGTGGAGGGAAGGAGCGGCCGGCGGCTGGGGGAGAGGGGAGGTGGCAATCGGCTGGGGCGCCGTGCCATCTGGCCCGCCTCGGGCTCGCGCCCGCACCCCGCGACCCACCGACAATCGTGTGGGATCCCCGGGGCGGCGCCCGAATCGCCAGGCGCGGCGCGCGCGCGGGGGCGGAGGCGCGCGCGCGCGCGCGCGCCGGCACCGCCGCCACGCGCCCGGCGGCGGTGGCGCGCATGTGGCGCGCGATGGGCGCCGTGTCGGCGTGGGGCCCCGGGGCCTGGGAGGGTGTGCCAACGTGCGGTCGGCGCACTCGGTCACTGCGCCGATGGGCAACCTCACGTCCCGCCCGCCCGACGCGGTCCCCGTCGACTCGGGCGTCAAGGTCACGGCCGCCCTGCTCGACCGGGTGGCGGGCCGGGAGCCTCGCGGGGTGGCGGCGGGCGACCGCGCGAGCGCTCGCCCGGCCCCGACCGCCCGCGTCAGGTGCGGAGGCGGCGAGGGAGGCGGCGCAGAGGGTGGAGAGCGCAGCGGGCGCCGACGCGCCCTTTCACAGCCCGCTCGAGGCCGAGGCCGCGCGCCTGTCCGCGCGCGACCCCGCCCTGGCCCACGCCCTGCGCCGGTCCACCCTCATCGGCGCCGCCCTGCTCAAGGTGGAGGCTGACGAGGCGGCCGCGGTGGCGGCGCTGGCGGACGGGTTGCTGGAGGGCGACGCGGACGTGGCCGCGCCGGCGCCCGCCTGCGCAGCGCCGGCCGCCGCGGCGGCCGCCTGCTTTCGCGGCGCCGACCCGGCCCGCGTCGGGGCCGAGTGCAGGGGCGCGGTGGCCGCGCTGGAGGCGTGCGCGCGCGCGGCGGCGGCGGCGAGGGTCAAGTGAGGGGCTGTGTTGTTTTTCTTCGCGCCGCACAGTGTTGTTGCAGCGCCCGCGCCCAAATCGCCTCCTAACCAAACAATCAATCCAGCATGAAATTGAGCGCGCGCAGGCGCTCGATGATGGCGTCGTCCGGCAAGCTGCCCGCCGCCGGCCGCGCCGCGCGCACCGGCTCGAGCACCTCGTGGAAATCGCACCGCCACCCCGACGCGACCGCCGCCAGCTCGTCCGGCGGCAGCGCCGATAGGAAGATGCGGGAGCAGCCGTAAAACTCGACAAAGCGCGCGTGCGTGGCGGCCGCGTCGGCGGCGCTCAGGTCTGGCGGCGGCACGCCCAACGCCGCCGCCTCGAACTTGCCGCCCATCGCGACGAAGATGGCGTCCACGAGCACGGCCGCCGCGGCGTCTGCGGCGGCCGGGGACAGGCCCGGCGTCGGCGGCGTCGGCGGCCACGCGGCGAGCGCGGCGGCCGCGAGCGCGCGCGCGGCGTCGGGCGCCCCCCAGAGCCGGCCCACGCCCTGCAAGTGCGAGCTACCCACGATGAGGACGACCGGGCGCGGCGGCCGCGCGCCCGCGGCCGCGGCCTCGGCCTCGGCCGCGGCCTCGCGCGCGGCGGCGAGCGCGAGCGTCGCGTCGCGCTCGTCCTCGATCGCCGCCAGCACGCCCGCGCCCGCGCCCGACGTCGTCAGCGCGGGCATGTTGCCGTCAAGGTCCAGGTACGACTGGCACACGCCCCTCTGCACGACGGCGAGCGCGTCGTCGAGCGACGCGAGCGGCGCACTCTTCAGCTTCTCAAACATCGCCCGCTTGGGCACGTCCCCGTACACCAGGCGCGCGCCCGTCGCCAGGGCGGCCACGGCCGCCGCCAGCTCGCACGGAAAGTGGGCCGCCATTTCGGCCCACAGGTTTGCGCGCGCGGGCGACGCGGGCGGCATAGACCGCAGCTGCACCGCGAGCGACCCCGCGTGCACCGCATACCCTGTTTCCTCTGGAGCCAAGCACTCGGCCGGCATGGGCTCGTCCAGGCACAGGACGCGCCCGGTCTCGGAGCCGTGCCATTTTGAGAGCGCCGACTCGACGACGACCGCCGCCGGTGCCGCCGCCAGGATGGCGGCCCCGAGCCCGGCGTCAAAATTGTCGTGATCGATGCCAAACACGTGGACGGTGACGGGGCCGGGCGCGTCCAGGCTGAGGTCCGGCGCGCGCGGCGCGAGCGGCGGCAGCGCTGCGCGCGGCGCTGCGCGCGGCGCGCGCGGCCGCCGTGGCGCCGGCCGCCCGGCGGCGGCGGCGCGGGCCATGCCTGGTGGTGGCGGGGGGGCGGGGTTGGGGCGGGGGAAGGGCGGGCGGGTGGAGCGAGGGGCGGCCCGTCCCCTCGTCGCGGCGGCGCCGGTCGCCTCGGCGCTGAACGCTCGGCACGGACGCCGGCGGCGAGGCCGCCGGCGCGCCACTGCGATATATGCTTGTCATTGGTGTTGGTAAGTCGTCACCGGCGCCGGCGCCGCGAGAGGGGAGGGGGAGGGGGGGGGGGGGCGCCGCGCCGTCTCTTCGTCTCCGTCGCTCTGGGCTCGGATAGGAGCGAAAGATTGATGCGTGTGTTTCCTCAGCCCGCGGACGGGGGTCGGTTGAACTATGCTTGTATGAAAGTGGATCGTCACCGCCCACAAACGGAGGAGACGAAGAGGACAGGAAACGAAGGAGGAAAAATGCAGACAACCACCAAGCCTCGGAGAAATCCGCTAGAATTTGGGTCTCGTCACGTGGCGCCCCCCGTCGAAAGGGGGCGGTCGGCGTGTGTAACAAATGAAGGTTGGGTCGTCACAGGCAAAAGGTTGGAAGGGGACGGGGGAGGAGCCAGGGAAGGAGCCCCGAACGCGCCCGCCGGGCGCCGCCGCTAACGCGCATTGGGTCCGGCGGCCGCCGTGGGGCGGCCGCGGCGGCGGCGGGGCGCGCGGGCGGGGCGCGCTCGAGGCGGCCGCCGCATGCGGCGGCCGCCGCCCGAACGCCTCGCGCGCCAGGCGGGCGCGGGCGTGCTCCCGGTCGCGCACCTGGCATCGGCGGCGCGAGCCGGCCGGCGGACGCGGCCTCTCGGCGGTGTGGGGAGGGCGCGACGGCGGCGGCCGCCCCGCCGACCGCGCCGGCCGCCCGGTTCACAGTCTGGCCCACCCCCTCACACCCCCGCCCCCGCCAACCAGCCCGCGACAAAGTCGTACGCCGCGAGCGTGACCGCGGCCTGCGGCGCCGCCTTGAGCAGCGACGGCAGCGCGCCCTTGTACGCGCCGCGCGCGCCCTCCCGGGCGGCCAGGGACATGACCGCGGCCCGCATGCTGGCCCGCGCGGCGGACGCGGGCACGCGGGCGCCGTAGCCGGGGGCCCGGGCGAGGCCGGCGACTTGGTAGCGCTTCTTGGCCACGTCGAGCGGGTGCGTCGCGAGCTTGGCGGCCGCGCCGGCGGCCAGGCCGCACACGAAGCGGGTGGCGGCGTCGACCGCGTGCGTGGGCGGGGTGGGCGGGGGCGCGCCGCCGTTTGCCCTGCCCTTGCCCCGCTTGGCCGCCGCCCTCGTGAGCGCGTCGTACAGGCCGAATTGGAGCGCGGCGTAGGGCACAATCTCGACGAGGGTGACGCCCAGGCCCGAATAGAGGCCGGCGACGCCGCGCGAAGAGACGATCGCGCGCGCCGCCGCGGCCGTCCCCCGATACACCTTGGGCTCCCCCTGCGCCGCCAGCGTGGTGCGCAGCAGGTCAAACGGGTAGGACGCGACCGTCGCCGCCGCGCCGGCCGCGGCGCCGGCGCCAAAAGAGAGGAGCGCGTCGCCGCCGCCGCGCACGGCGCCCGCGCGCTCGGCCGCCGCTTTCACGGCGTGCAGCGTCACAAACTGGACCGCGGTGTAGGGCACGGTGAGCAGCAGGCCGGGCACGGTGCCCCGCCACAGACCCTGTGGAGAGGGGCAAGGGGAGGGTTTAGCGGGGAGCCGCGCGCGAGCGCGAGCGCGTTCTCCCTCCTTTCCCCTCTCTCCCTTCTCGTACCGCCAGCCCCTCCTCCGCCACAATGGTCCGCAACGCTTGCCCGAGCCCGGTGTACTTGCCCGCGGTCGCGCCGCCGCGCGCGACGGGCTCGAGCTGCACCTGGAACCGAATTTTGAGGACGTCCAGCGGTCCGACGACCAGGCGGGCGGCCGCGCCGGCGACGCCGCCGGCGATGGCGTCCAGGGCAGCGCGCGGGCGGGGGGCGGCGGTGGATGGGGGCGCGCCGCCCATCACGGGCAGAGTGGCGCCGGCGCACAGCGTTTCACTCTTCTGCCCCTCCCTCCCCGCCCCACCCCACCATGGCGGGCGAGCGGGAGGAGGCGTACGTGCTGCGCTTCGAGGACGGCGCGCTCGCCGACCGCGTGCGCGCCGTGCTGCGCGGGGAGGCGACGGCGCGCCCCGCGGACGCCGCCATGGAGCTCGATTTTGATGGTGGGTCGGAGCTGGCGTGATGGATCGGGGCGGGAGCGGCGGCAGGGGCGCGCCTCGACCCCCTCCCTCTTCAGAAACGCGCGCGACGCCCGACGGCGACGCGCGGCACGGCACCTTCACCATCGCGGGCGAGGCCTACCCCGTGATGCTCCTGGACCTGCCCACCGTGGTCGAGTGCGCGGCGACGCTCGACGACGCGCATTTAGTGAAAACTGGGGACGTCGGCCAGGTCGTCCTTGTCCGCCGCCCCGGAGCGCCGCCGATCACCGCCACAGAAGCCTTGGACGGCGTCACCCCCCCGATGACCGACGCGCGCGCGCGCCACTTTGCGCGGCGCCCCGTCGCGGCGGCGGCCGCGGTCGCGGCGGCGGAGGACGCCCTGCTGCGCGTCGCCGCCGGCGGCGCGCCGGAAGGTGTCGAGTTTGAAGACTTTGAGGAGGAGTACCAGGCGGGCGAGGGCGGGCTGGGCGGCGAGTGGGCGCGCGTCGAGCGGGGAGGGGGGGGCGGCGCGGCACGGCCGCGCGCCAAAAAGGCGGGCGAAGGGGACGAGGAAGACGAGGAGATGCCGGCGGCGAGCGCGGGAGGAGGGGGCGGCGAAGGCGCGGGCGCGCCGTCGGGCGGGTGAGAAGGAAGAAAAGAGAGTCGTTTTTTCCGGGCGCACTGCAACACTCATCTAAACCACAAACCCCTCGCCCACGATGTACACCTCCCGGCTGGCGGTCCGCGTCGCGGGCGGGCGCAGCAGGCGCACGCGCGCGAAGAAGGGCGTTAGCGACGCGACCAGGGCCGCCGTGGGCGCGCCGCCGTCGAGCAGCTTGGCGGCAAAGGCGCCGACGGGGGCTAGGAGGCGGTCGCCGGGCGGCCAGGGCGTGGTGAAGCCGAGCGGGAGCGCGAGCGGCGAGTCGCCGTCGGACGCGTCCTCCCTCCCGACCGCCAGCCTCGCGGCCGCCGCCGCCAGGGCGGCCGACCGGACGACGTCCACGCTCGCGATGCCGGTCGTGGGGTGGCACATGTCGGAGAGGACGGAATCGAAGAAGAGGAGAGGAGGAGAAGGCGGGGCGTTTGCGCCTCCACCTCCTGTCGCTCCTCCTTGCGTCCCCACCATCTCTCGCACGCCAGCCGGCGTCAGCCTCAGCGCGTCGCCGACAACGGCTCGCGCCCGCCCGTCGCAGTGCCGCCGCGGCACGGGGAACGGCGCGAGGTCGACGCCGACGACCGCCCCTCCCCGCCCGTCCCCGAGCCCTTTCCGGCACACGACTTGCAACCAGGCGCCGGGGGCCGACCCAAGGTCGAGCACCGCGCCGCCGCGCGGCGCGAGGGCCGGCGCTTTCCCCAGCAACCACTCGAGCTTGAGCGCCGACCGCGCGACGTAGCCCGCGGCGGCGGCGGCGGCGCGGGCGGGGTCGCGGCGGCGGGCGAGGGCGGCCATGAAGAGGGGTGCCGGCGCGCGGGCTTGCCGGCCGAATCTGCGCAGCGCCGGCGCGGCGCAGGGCGCCCCCACAGAGCCGCCCGCCGGCGCCCGCCCCGCCCCGCGCACGCGCCTGCGCTTACAACGAAGCGCGCGACCGGCGCCCGGGTGAGCCACGGTCGGGGCGGGCCAGCGACCGCGCGCGCCCACGCGCGGCAGTTGCGCGTGCGGGGCGCCGGCATGCGGCCGTTCCGCGCGCGGTTGGCCCTAGTTGCGCCAGTGACACGTTTTAAGTCCCGCTGGCGGCGGCCGCGTCTGACGCGGGGGTCGGCCGAGCGCGTGCGCCGCGGCATCGGCGACGCCTGTCGGGCTAGTCGTTTTCTCCCCGGCGCCCGCCTTCCCACCCCCTCCCACCCCACCCAGGCACACCAGCACACTCACCTCTCCATTATGGGCGGCGACCGCGTCGCCCGCCGGGCGGCCGCCGGCAAGCCTGGCGCCGGCCCCCCGCCCGGCCACCGCTGCGCGACGGCCACCCTCACCGACCGCTCCCTCCAGGAACTGGCCGACCCCGACATGGCCGACATCAAGGCCTACAAATTGGGCAAACGGAGGTGGTCGTACAACCAGTGCGAGCTGCGCGTCGCGCAAGACGGCGGCGGCGGGCAAACGGTCGAGGTCGTCGAAGCCGTCCAACACGGCGGGCCGTTGCCGGACGCCCATCCGTCCCCTTTGGATGACGCGTCCGTCACCTACCAGGTGCGGCTGTCCAACGGGTACCGGCTGCGGGTGGTCGTCACCGTCGCGCACGGCGACCCCGCCGCCGTCCACCCGCCCCCCCCGGACTCCGGCGGCCGCGCCCTCGTCACGTGGACGGCCGTCACCCGCGACCAGTGCCGCAAAGGGTGCACCGGCCCCGTGCTGCGGTCGATCCAACGGTTTGGCCGCCTCGGCCGCCGGTCGGGCGCGCCGCCCGCCGACGGCGGCGCCTCGCCCGTGGACAGGGACCGCGTCAAGGAGGCGCGCTTCATGTACCTGTCCATCGATGAAGCGGGGACGCACGTGGGGGCGCGCCAGTTTCGGTTGGTGGTCGGCGCGTACGACGCGGCCGGCGCGGCGCTCCTCGGGTCGTGCGTCTCCCCCCCGATCCGCGTCCTGGCCAACAACGACGTCCCCACGGGCGCCGCCTACATCACGCTGCACCTGCCGCTGCGCGCGGATTGGGAGGGGTGGGTGCCGGGGCGCGGGGGGGCGAGCCAGGCGGCGCGCGCGGCGGCGGCGGCGGCCGCGGCGGCGGCCGGGTCGCCCTCGCTCGGCGCTGGGGCGCACGCGCGCGCCATGGGGTACGCGGCGGCATACGCGGCGCGCGGCGCGCGGTCGCCCGCGCGGTCGCCCGCGCGGTCGCCGGTCCGGCGCGCGGCGGCGACCGCGGCGCCGGGGGCCTCGCTGCCGTCCCTGCTGCTCAGCCACGCCGTCCAGCAATCCATGCTCACTGACGGCGCCACCGTGCACGCCGCGGTCGCGTCGACCCGGCCGCCGGCCGACGGCGGGTCGCCGCCCAAGCGCGCGCGCGCGGTGGCCGACGCCGCGGCGGCCGCGGCCGCCGCCGCCGCGGCCGCGGCCGCCGCTGTCCGCCTCCCTCCAGGCCTGGACCTCGACTCGTTGACCCTGCCCGGGTCGCCCGCCCTCGTCGCGTCGCCGTGCGCCGCGCTGGCCCGCCTCACGACCGCGACCGCGTCCGGCTCCCCCGGCGCCGGCACGCCCCTGCCTCCGCCGGTCGACCTGCCGTCCCTGCTCGCGGGGTGGGGGTCGGGCCTGGACGGCGCGGGGCTTGGGGGTGGGACGCCCACCGCGTGGCGGATGGCGTCGCTGGGAGCGTCGTTCGGGAACTGGCCCCTCACGCCGCGGTCGGCGTCCGGGGCGGGTGGGGCGGGCGGGAGTGGGGAGGGCGGTGGTGGGGTTTGAATCGAGAAGGAAGCGTGTGGCGGCGCTGCCGCCGCCGCCCGTGGTCGCCCCCTCTGTTTTACTTTTCTTCCTTGCCCCGCACACCACGTGCGTCCCACCCATGTTCGCGTGTAAACGGAGCCCGCCCGCGGCGCGGCGCGCGCGCGGCGGCGCGCCGCCGCCGCCGCCGCCGCCGCCGCGGGCGGCAGAGAGACGCGCGCGAGCGCTGTCGCACCTACACATTGTCGACGCCGGGAGAAAGAGAGGGAGAGAGAGGGAGCCGCACTCTCAGGACAGTCGCCACCGTTGCACACGCGCCGCGCGCTCGCCGGGCCCGCGCACAGCCCCACACCCCGCGCCCCCCCGTCACACGATGTACCGGTCCTTGGCCTTGCGGTCCAGGTTCATGGCGTCGGCGTGGACGAGGTACCCGACGCGCGCGGCGCCGTCGAGGTCCAGCACCGCTTTCAACTGTTTCCCGAGCGACACCTGGGCCGCCTCGTTGGCCGCCGTGCGCGTCCACAGGCACACCTTGTCCTGCTTGGCGCGCACGTTGACCACGACGCCGCAGACTTCGTCGCCCTCGGCAAACTGTTCGCCGACGCACGCGAGGAGCGCGTTGAGCCACATAACGTCGAGCGCCGCTTTGCCGGACGGCCCTTTGGGCACGAGCGCGGTCCACTTGCCGCCCGCCTCGCAGTCGGGGTCTTCCCACTTTGGCTCCACGCCCTCCTTAAAGAGGTGCAGGTCGCACCCGTGGGAGAGCCAGGAGGGGGGCTTGATGTTGTTGTAGAGCCTGGGGAGGAGGGGAGGGCGGGAGGGCGGGTGCCGGCGGTGGTCGGCGTCGGCCCCGGCGGGCCGTGCGCCAGCGCGCGGCGATCGCGCCCTCGCGCCCGCGCCGCTTCCCTCGCCGACGCCGGCGCGATCGCGGGCCCGCACTCTCGCGCGCCGGCGGGGCGCAGCTCGGCTTGAGCGGCGGCGCGCTGCGCCGCGCCTCCATCCCCCCCTCTCCCGCCCTCCCCACTCACTTCCAAAAGTCCTCCACCGTGCCAAACGTGTAGACCGAGCGCAGAGAAGCGCTGGGTGGGAGGAGGGCGGGGAGAGCGCGTCGGCCGGCCGTGCGCCGCCGCCGGCGGGCGCCCGCGGCGGCCGCGCCGCGCCTGCCCCGCCCGCCCCGCATCGCGCCCGCCCGCGCCGCCAGGGGACCGCCGTACCCCCACCCCTCTCTCCACCTACCCCCACGAGTTGCCCTTGGCCGACCCCTTGGGGTTGTCAAACCAGAGCGTCCACTTGTGCTCCAGGGGGTGGGCGCCCGCGGGGGCGGCGTCGCCGTCGGTCATGGGGGGCGTGGGTGGGGGTGGGGCGGGGGTCGTGCGTCGGCGCGGTGCCGGGCAGAGTGCGGGGGGATGCGGGCAGGCGTGCACACCACCTCCTGCTCACTCCCGCCCGCCCCAGCTCCCTCGCGCGCGGCTGCGACTTTTGCCCTTTGGGCGGCGCACGCCCCGCCCGCACCGCCGCGCCCCGATGGACCGGGCGCAGGATTGACCGCGCCGCCGCGGCCTCCCTCCTGCTCCCTGTTGCCCCTCCGTCCTCCCATATGACCCTGGCCACCATTACCTCGCTCGTGGCGCGCGCCGGTCGGTCGGCGGCCGCCGCCGTCGCCGCGCGCCCGCGGTCGGCGCGCGGCGCTGCGGCGCTCGCGCGGTCGCCGGCGCCGCAGGGCGCGCCGCCGGCCGCGGAGCGGCTGGTCGTCGCCGCGGCGGCGGGCGGCCGGGCCGGGCGCTCGCAGCCCTCCTTTGCGGCCGGGCGCGGCCTCGCACGGCGCGGCCTGGCGGCCGCCACGCTTCCCGGCGCGCCGCCCGAACGGTGGGGAGCGGGAGGGAGGAGGATGCGACGGTGCGTGCGACCACGCCGGGCGGCCGGCGTCGACCCTCTGCCGCCGACGGACGCCCGTCTCGTTTTCAGGCACCGCGACCACCCCCACCCGCCCTCCGCCCTGGGCCCCCCGCCCACCACCCGCGCCGACGCCCCACCCGGCCTGCCGGGCCCGTTGGCCGGCGGCGCCGACCACGCGGCGGGCGACCGCGCGGCGCTCGCGCGCGAGCTGCACACGGTGACGGTGGCGATCGCGGCCAACGCCGCCATCTTTGTCGCCAAATTGGGCGCCTACTTTGCCACGGGGTCCAGGTGGGGAGGGAGGGAGGGGAGACAGTTTTTTCTCCCCCTGTTTCGGCGCGCACCGCCGACCCCCGCTCGCTCGCCCCTCGACGCCCCTCCCCCACGCCCCCGCAGCGCCATGCTCGCCGAGGTCGTGCACTCGGTCGTGGACACCGCCAACCAGGCCCTGCTGCGGGTGGGGGTGGTCCGCTCCCGGCGCGCGCCGACGGCGGCGCACCCGTACGGGTGAGGAGAGACGGGGGGGGGCCGCGCGCCGCGCGCGCGCGCGCGCCTTGCCCTGCCCCACCCCCACCCTCCCCCCCAAACCCCAGCTTCATGAAGGACAAGTTTGTGTGGTCCCTCGTGTCCGCCGTCGCCATCTTCTGCATGGGGGCGGGGGCCACGGTGACGCACGGCGCGGCGGCCCTGCTGTCCCCGGCGGCCGCCGCCGCGCCGGTCAACCTGTCCATCTCCGCCGCCGTCCTCGCCGTCTCCGCCGCCGTGGAAGGCTACTCCCTGTACGTCGCCGCGCGCGCGGTGGCGGCGGGCGCGGCGGCGGCGGGCGTGCCGTTCGCCGCGCACGTGCGCCGCGGCTCCGACCCCACGTCCGTCGCCGTCCTCCTCGAGGACGGCGCCGCCGTCGCGGGGCTGGCGATCGCGGGCATGGCGACGGCCGCGACGGCGGCCACGGGGTCGCCGGTCTACGACGCGCTCGGCTCGCTCGCCGTCGGCGGCCTCCTCGGCGTGACCGCCGCCTTCCTCATCCAGCAGAATCGCGCCCTCCTCATCGGACGCTCCATGGCCGCCGTCGACATGCAGCGGGTCGTGACCCACGTGGCGCGGGACCCGGTGGTCAAAGCCGTGTTTGACGCCAAGTCGGAAGAAATCGGGCCCGGCGTCTTCCGGTTCAAGGCCGAGATCGAGTTTGACGGGCCCCGCGTCGCGGCCCGGCACATGGCGCGGCTGGGCGGGGGCGGCGCGGTGGCGGCGAGGGTGCGGCGCGCGCTCGAGGAAGGGGACGGACAGCGCGGCGCCGCCACCCCCTCCGACCCTCGCGACCCTGACGCCGCCCTGGAGGCCGCCCTGGCAGAGTACGGCACGTCCATGGTGGGCGCGCTCGGCCTCGAGGTCGACCGCATCGAGACGAGCATCCAGGCGTTCATGCCGGCGGTGAGTTGTTTCTCTTTTCTTTTCCTTCTTTTCTTCGTTGTTTCGGGGGGGGGGGAGGGATCACCGCTGGACACCCACCACTCCCTGCCCTCCCCTCCAGATCCGGCACATCGACCTCGAGGCCGACCGCGGGCGTTCGGCAGACGGCGCGCGGCACTCGATGACGGACCCCCCGCTCCCCTGATCGGGACCCCCTGCTTTGTCGTGTTGAGGGTGATGTGGGGCGTGGCGCGGCGGCGGGCACTGCAAGCGACTGGGAGCTCGGCGTCGGGCGGCGAAGCGCGCGCGCGCCGGCGCTCGCGCCCTCCCCCGTCAGTTCTCACCGGGGCGGGCCTCCTTGTCCGCCCCGCGGCCGCCGCGCGCCCCGCCCACCCGCCGCCAGACCTCCTCCCGGCGCCCGCCTTCACCCTTCCGCCCATCGCGGCCCGCGCGCGCGCGATGCCGTCGCCCTCGGTCACCGCGCTGCGCCGCTGGCTCGTGTTCGTCGCATTGTTGCGCCTGCTGTCAGGTAGGGGAGAGGAGGAGGGGGGGGGGGGGGGCGGAGAGGACGGGATGGGGCGCCGCGCGCGCGCCGGTGCGCGACCGAACGCCGCGCCCGCCGCCCCTCCCCCTCCCCCAGTCTACCTAGGCTACTTCTTGCCCGCGCGGTTGCAGACAAACCTGTTTGACTTGAAGCCGGAGCTCGGTGAGCGGACGACTGAGGGAGGTGGGGTCGCGCGCGGCCGCGCGGCGGCCTCCCTCCCCACGCCCTCCTCACCCCCCCCCCCAGTCAACGACCTGTACGGCCGCACGTTTGCCGTCTGGACCGCGGTCACGTGCACGCTGTGTCTGACGTGCGCGCGCGACCCGCGCGCTCGGGGCGTGTACGCCGCGACGCTCGCGTCGTTTGCGCTGGCGCTCGCCTTTTTCGCGGGGGAGGCGCTCGTGTTTCGCACGATGTCGCTCGCGTCCGCGGCGCAGCCGGCCGCGGTGGCGAGCGTGTCGACGGTGGGGGGGGGCGGGGGGAGGGGTGGCGGCCGCGGCGCCAGGCCCCGACCCGAATCCTGGTCTCACCCCGCCCCCTCTCCCCTCCCCCAGGTCTGGATGGCCGCCGGCTGGTCGTACTACACCCGCCCCGCGCCCGCGCCCGCCGCGACGGGCACGGTGCTGGGGCCCGAGGCGTCGGAAGACCACGAGACGGAGTCCGTGAGCAAGTTCGACTAAACGAGAGAGAGGGGGGGTGAGGGTGGCGCGGCGGCGCCGTGGCCCCGTGCAAAACAGTCACTTGCACGCCGGCGCGTGGCGGCACCCCCCCGCCCCCCCTTGTCTCATCACTCCCGCTTGTCCTCCCACTTGTCCTTGTTGAGCGAGACGATGGCATGGTTGAGCTTGGCCGCGATCGTGACCCACACGAGCGTCGGCGCGATCAGTTTCCCGGCCGCGGGGTCTGCGGCGTGCGCCGCCGCGATCGAGCCCGCGAGCGACGCCCAGAACGCGGCCATCACCTTGACCGACTTGCGCAGCTGCCGTTTGCCGAAGAACGTGTGGTTCCACAGGTTGCCCAGGCCGGTCATCAGGGCCCAGGCCGCGAGGGCGACTGTGGTGGGGCGCGAGGGGAAGAGAGTGCCCGCCGCGGCGCGCTCGGCCGCCGCCTGGGCCAGCAGACGGGCCACAGCCGCCGACTGCAACAATTTCAGTGGGATCCACACCGCGGGGAAGACCCAGCTGCAGGAGGGAGCGGGGGGAGAGGGATGCGGTCGGAGGGGCTGTGCGAGGGCCGGCAAAAACGCCACCACCTCCCCTCCTCCCCTCTCTCCTTCCCCTACCCGGGCGGGTTCCAGGTCGGCTTCTTGAGGGCGGGGTACCACGCCTCGTACGCGTCGCCGGCGGACGGGAGCAGGCGGCCCGCGCCGAAGACGAGAACCCCCGCCGCGGCGAGCACCCCGTCCGCGGGGGGGAGCAGGGCGCGCAGGCCGTCGAGGGCGTGCGAGACCGGGGCGGTGAAGGCGTCCATGGCGGCACGGAGAGAGGGCGGGGACGAGAGAGTGGCGGCGAGCGTGCCTGTCCCTTCCCACACCGCGTTCCCCCCCACCCGTCGCCATGGGCAAAAAGGGCAAGGGCACCGGCTCCTTCGGTGCGTGTGACGGCTGGCGTGGCGGAGGGAGGGAGGGGGCGGCGCGCGCGGCGGCCGGGCGCGCGGGCGATCGCGGGCGCCCTCGCCCGCCCGCTCCCGCGCGTTCGGAGAGCGCGCGCGACGCCCGCGGGCGCCGCGGCGACGGACTCGGCGCGCTGCTCTCGCCGCGCCCGATGAGATCACGGCGCGCGGCGGCGGCTCGCCCGCGCCGCGCGCAAGGGCGCGCGGCGCGCTCCCCGGCCCTCGCCGCCCGGCGCGGGGCGCGTCCCGGTTTTCGCGGCCGCGGGCGGGCGCTGATTGGGGGCGCCGCGGGTTGCGGCGCGGCCGCCGCCGCCGGCGCGGCGCCGCGCGGAGGCGGTTGGCCGCCCGCCGCCCTCGCCGCCCGCCCTGCAGGCCTCGCGGTGCAAGCACGATCGACGCAGGGGGCGCGGGAGAGCGAGACGCCGACGCCCCCCCTCCACCCCACCCCCCCTCTTCTCCAGGCAAGCGCCACAACAAGACGCACACCCTGTGCCGCCGCTGCGGGCGCACCACGTTCCACATCCAGAAGTCGACCTGCTCCTCGTGCGGCTACCCCGCGGCGCGCATCCGCAAGTACAACTGGTCGAACAAGGCGATCCGGCGCAAGACGACGGGGACGGGGCGGATGCGCCACCTCAAGGAGATGCCCAGAAAATTCAAGCACGGCTTCCGGGAGGGCGAGGAGACGGCCCGCAAAGCTGTTGCCGCGTGAGCGCGCGCACAGTGCGAGCCCGGCGGCGTGAGGATAGGGGAGGAACGCGCGCGGCGGCCGCGGGAGGCTGCGCCGCGCGTGTGACCCCGAGCACCGATTTTCAGAGACGTGCCGGGGCGGTCGGGGAGTGCCAGCGAGGGCGTGGGGCGGCGGCGGCAGCGGCCGGCGAGAGGACGCGCGCGCGCGGCGCGTCTGGCCGCACTCTCCTCTCGCCCGCCCGCCCTCTCCTCCCCCGCCAACCATGCGCCGCATTCCCTCTTCGTGACATGGCCTCCCTGCGCAAGCGCGAGCGCGGGCCAGAGGCCGCGATGGCGGGGCCGGCGATCGACCGCGCCGGGACGCCGCCCCCGACCAAGCGGCCGCGCCCCACCTCGGCCGTCGGCCCCATGTCGCTCACGCACGCACCGGCGGCCGACTCGCGGCGGCGCGCGGCGTCGCTGCCGCCCGAAGCCGCGGCCCCGGCCGCCAAGCGGCCCGCGCTTGGCGGCACGCTCACGCCGCCCGGCACGTCGACCGAGGTCACAATGGACAGCGGGGACGAGGGGTCGCCGCCGCCATGGTCGCCGGTGCGCGCGGTCGTGCCCTTCACCTCGCCCGACGCGTTTGCCGCGTCCGTCGCGGCGAGGCTGCGGGCCGAGGCGGGGCTTCATGCTCGATTCCAAGCGCCCGCGCCGGCGGGAGACGGCGACGACGCCGGCGGGAGCGAGGGAGGGCTTGACGCCGACGGCGGCGCCGCGTCGCCCGACAGCAGAGCCGCGGCCGACGCCGGCGGCAACGACGACGACTCGATGAGCGTCGGGTGACGCGCCCGTTGATTTGGGGGTGGGAGAGAGGGCGCACCGACAGGAGAGACTTGAAGCACGGCCTGCACCTCAGCACACACCTCCTCTCCGGGCGCGCCGCCTCCGCCCCGCCTTCCAGCCGCTCTCCCCGCCCTCCCCTCTGATGAAGCCGACCCTGGCCGCGGCGCCGCGCCGCCCCGCGGCTGCGCGGCCCGCGCCACGCGCGGCGCCGCGCAGCGCGCCCGCGCGCGCGTCGCGCGCCGAGGCGGCCCCGATTTCGCTGCCCATCGATTACGCGCAGGTGAGGGGAGAGGGAGGAGGGGGAGAGGAGGAGTGGGGCGCTCGCACGCCGCGCCGGGCCGCGCGCACGACATCGGGCGCGCGGCGCGCGGCCCGCCCGCGGGCGCCGCCCGACGCCGCGCCGCTCGGCGACGGCCGCCATCCCCTCGCGACCGCCGGGACGGGCGGCGGGAGCCCCGAGGCAGCAGCGGCCCCGCGCGCCCCCCGCGACGATCCAAACTCGCGCGCCGACGACGCCCCGCCTCCTCCGCCAGCTCCTCGGCCTCCCCGACGCGCGCGACTGCATGGACGCCGCCATCATCACCGCGTACGAAGAGCTGGCGTCCGCGCCGCCCCCCCCGGGCTTCTCCCGGCGCGCGGTCGACGGGCGGGGCCTCCTGCTGCGCGAGGCGCTCCAGCAACTGCGCGCGGCGCGCGGCGCCGCGGCGCGCGCAGGCGCGCCGCGCGCGACCGCCGGCCCGCGCGCGGGTTTGGCCCTGGACCCACCCCTGCTGCCGGGCGCGCTGGCGCTGCTGGCCGAGGTGGGGGAAGCGGACGTGGTGCTCGCGGCGGGCGTCGCCGCACTGTCCTCCTCCCCCCCCCTCCCGCCCGCCGCCCGCCGCGACGTCGCCCTGGCCCTGGCCCACGCGCACTGTGCGGCGGCTGGGAAAGCGTTGGAGGAAGGCGCGGCGGCTCCCGGCTCTTCCCACCACCCGGTCGCCGTCGCGTGCGCGCACCTGGCGGCAGCCCGCTCCCGCCTCGCCCTGGCCCCCGGCCCCCCTCTCGCCCTCCGCCTCGCGGCCGACGTCGCGGCCGGCCTGGCCGACCTGGCCCCCCGGTGCGCGCTCGAGCAGCTGGCGCTGCCGCTCGACGGTGCGCACGCGGCGGCGCGCGCCGCGGCGGCCGCGCTCGTCAAGCACCTCCTCGCCCTGCCGCCCGCCGCGTCGCCGCCCGTCGCCGGCGCGCTCAAGCTGCCCACCCCTGAATACGCCAAAGCGGCCCTGGCCTCGATGACGGCGGCTGAGGTGGCGTCCGCGGCCGACTGGCGGGGGATTGCCTCGTCCCCTTCCTCCCCTCCCTCTTGGCTCTTCCCCGGCGCGCTGGACGCCGCCGCCGCCGCCCACATCGTGGCCGGCTTTGTCGGCAAAGACCCGGAGCTGGTGGCGGCCGGCGAGGCGTTGCTGGGCCTCTCGCGCGCGGGCGCGTCCGTCGCGCCGCGCGCCGCTGCGCGCCTCCTCCTCGGCGACGCCGACGGCGCCGCGTCCCTCCTCGCCGACGAAGCGACCGCCCTCGCGCACGCGTCCGCGTCCCGCGGCGGCGTCGGCGCCGCCTCGGCGCGGGCGCGGGCGGCGGCGGCGGACATCGAGTTTGTCGCGGCGGCCGCGCCCGCGCGCGCGGCCGACCCGCTCCCCGGCCTCGTGTCCCTCGCCGAAGAGTGGCTCGGCCGGGCCGCCCTGCCCGCGTTCCGGGACACGGCGGAGAAGCCTCCCAGCAACCGGTTGGGGGCGTGGTTTGACGACAGGGGGGTGGCGGCCGCGCTCGACGCGCGGAGCGGCGGGCGGGGCGGCGCGCGCGCTTTCGTGGCGCGCGGTCTCGCCACCGCCAAGGCCGCCACCAAAGGCCTCGCCGCCCTTGCGTCCCGGGGCGCGCCGCCGGCCCTCGTCCTGCCCGCGGTGCCGGGCGCGCCCAAGGGCGGCGCGGCGGTCGCCGCGGCGGCGACTGCGCCCGCGTCGCGCTTTCTGCCTTCTCTGACCCTGCCGCCCTCGTTTGCGCGCAACGTGGCCGGCGGCGCCCTGGTGCTGGCGGCCGCGGGCGCCGCGCTGGCGCCCAACAAGGGGGTGGTGGCGCCGACGACGCGCGCGCCCGCGCCGGCCAAGCCCGCGCCGCGCGCAGCCGTGGCGCCGGCGCCGGTGCGCGCGCCCATCGCGCCCGCTCCGGCGAAGAACGTGGCGCCTCCTACCCTCCGCGAGGCGGAGGCCGCCGTCCTGCGCTGGCACGCCGCCAAGGCCGACGCGCTCGGCCCCCGGCACTCGACATCCACCCTCGCGGCCGCGGCTGCCGACCCGTGGCGTGCCGCCGTCGCGCGCGACGCGGCGACCGCGCAGACGTCGGGCTGGTTTTGGGTGTTCAACCTAAAGTCGCTCCGCGTCGACCGCGTCGACGCGACCCGCCTCACGCCCGCCGGCGGCGGCGCGGTCGTCGCCCACGCGCGCGTGCGGGAGGCGGGCGACCTGTACGCGCGCACGGGGAAGAAGTCCGCGGGGCACTCGTATGACAACGCGTACGCGGCCGAGTATGCGCTCACGCGCGCGCCCGGGGGGGCCGGCTGGCGCGTCGCGGGCGTGCTCGTCACGGGGGAGCCGCGCGCGCGCTAGGGAGAAGGGGCGGGGACGAGGGGAGGGCGGCCGTTGCGGGGGTTGGGGGGAGACGCGGGCTGAAACCGACGCCAGAGACCACCACCACTCCCCGCTCTCCGCCCCGGGACGTCGGACCGTTGCACAGCCGCCCGGGCCGCGGCTGACTGGGGGGTGGGAAGGGGGCGCGCCGCGGCGGGGAGCGCCGCGCGCGCGAAACGAGAGGAGGGACGAACGGCGCCTGGTGCGCATCAGTGCGGTGGTGGGCGTGCCGTGGCGCATGCCGGCGCCCGTCAGCGGGCTGCGGGCGTCGCGCCTGGGGAGGTGGGGTGGGGAGGAGGGCACGGGTCGGCGCGCGCGGCGAGCACCGCCGCGCCCCCACCTCGACCGCCCGCGGCGCGGGGCGACACCTCCCCCCATTTCTCACCGTTGGCGCGCGCCGCCGGCCGCCGGGGCGAGGAGCGGGTGCGGTTGGACGCCGCTGCAAGGCGCGGGCGGCGCTGCTTGGCGGCGGCGGCGAGCTGGGGGTGGAGGGAACGGCGATGGAATGCGCGGGCGCGAAAAAGGCCCCCGCCCCGTCCCCCGCCCGCGGTGGAGGGGGCGGCGATGGGATGCGCGCGCGCGAAATACGCCCCCGACCCGCCCCCCGCCCGCCTCCCGCGCCTCACCCGGCGGCCGCCAAAGGTGAGCGCGCCAAACAGGTGCAGGAGCACGAGGCGCACGCCGAGCGCGAGCGCGACGGCAGCGCCCGCCGCCGCGTAGGCGCGTGGCGCGACGCCGCGCAGCGCGGCGCCCGCGGACGCGACGGCGCGGTGCATGGGTGAGGGAGGGGTGGGAGGGAGGGTTGTGTGGGGTGAGTGCGCGCGCGCGCGCGCTCTCTACAGGCCCCTCCTCTTCTCTCTCCCTACCCCGCCGCCACGACAACCCCGCTGCACCATTCCGCGCCGTCGAGCGCGAGCGCGGCGAGGCCGGCGAGGTCTTCATCGCCGCCGCCGTCGCTGCGCGGCGAGCCCGGGTCGGCGGGCGGCGCGGGCGACGGCGCGGGCGACGGAGCGATGGCTTCCGCCGCGGTGGCGGCCGCCAGGGCGGCGGCCGCGGCGGCGGGGTCGACGGACGAGCCGCTCAGGCCGCCGCTCAACACCGCCCGCGCTTCCCCGCTCCCCCACGCCGCGGGCACCAGTTTCATGACTCCCACAGCGCCCTCAAAGTCTCCCGGACGCGCGTCCGCCAGGGCGGCCTCGCACGCGGCGGCGGCGGCGACGGACGCGCGCAACAGCGGCAGCGCACACCCTTCCTGCGCCACCGCGTCCACGACGCGCGCCGCGACCGCGGGCGGGAAGGGGCAGGCAAACGCGGTGAGAAACCATTGGGCGGCGTACAGGGCGGCGGGGACGCCGGCGGCGGCGAGGGCGGACGACGCGGAAGGGCAGACGTCGGCCAAGAGCGCGTCGTGCGCCGCGAGCAGCGCGCGCAGCCCCGGCAGCCCCGGCTCGTATAGCGACCGCAAGCCACACCCGCCGACCTCTGGGGCGCGGAGGAGGCGGCGGAGAAGGCGGAACGAGGGTTCTTCGGGGAGGTACATCAGCGCGACCCCCGCGACAAACGCCATGCCCTGGCAGTAGCCCACGTCGGCGTCCGCCACCGCCAGGGCGACCAGCACGCGCGACAGCGCGGCCCGGCCCTGCGCAAACCCAAACTGGGGGTGCTCGGGGAACGTGCGACAGAGGTCGCGCGCGACGGCGTCGCGCGCGTCGTCGCCGGGGTCGGGCGGCGCCGCCAGCGCGGCCGCGTACTCGCACGTTTCCGGGTACTCGGCGGGGGGCGGCCAGGTGACGGCGAGGGCGGCGGCCATCGCGCGGTCGCGCAGCGGGCGGCCGGCGAGCGCGCGAGCGTCGAGCGGGAGGGCGGCGTCGAGCGGGAGGGGGGCGTCGAGCGGGGGGGGGGCGCCGCCGCCTCCCTCAACCCCCGCCCCCAGTCTGGACGCCGACCAGGGGGGCGGCACCCCGTCCTGCACCATCTCCCACGCGTCGAGCGAGGGCGCGGGGTCGAGAGACGGCGCGGGGGGTCGGCGCGCAGCCTCGCCCTCGCCGCCGCTCCCGCCACCCGCGACCGCCCGCATGACGCCCCTCGTCAACGCCGCCGCCGCGGCCGCCGCGTCGGCCTCGGCGGCGGCGGCGGACGACACGGGCCCCGTGAGACAGGGGTCGGCCAGCAGGGCCAGCCACAGCCGCGTGCGCAGCTCTTGGGGCGCGTCCTCGATGAGCACGGCGCCTAGCTGGACGTCGACCGGGGCGTCGCGCGCGACCTGAAGGGGGAGGGGAGCGGGTGAGGGTCGCCCGCGCGCGGCCGGTCCCCGACCAACGCCCGCCACCCCCCTCCTTCCTCACTTGCAGCGCCCCCGCCAGCCGCTGCTCGGCCAGCGCGCGCTGCAGGCGGGCCAGAGTCTCTCGCGCGCGCCTCGGCGCCGACGCGACCGCGTGCGCGCGGCCGGCGGCGGCGGCGGCGGCGGCCGCCACGCGGGACGCCGCTTCCCGGCCCAGCAGGTCGCCGGCGCGCGAGCGGAGGTCGGCGTGCGCGAGGAGCTCGCCCGCGGCGTCGGCGACCCGCTTGAGCATCCCGGGGAGGGATGGGGGCGGCGGGCCTCCTCAGGCGTCGCGTGGCAATGCGGGCTGGTGTCGGGGCGGGCGGGCGGGCGGGCGGCGCCGCGCCCTGGCGGCGTTGTGTGGCCGCGCGGCACGCCGCCCAGACCCCCGCTCTCGTATGGGCCCCTCCGCCCGCCCGCCCCCCCCGGGGCAGCCCGCGGCGGGCGCCGCGGCCGCGGCGGGCGCCGCGGCGGGCGCCGCGCGCGCCGCGGCGCGCGAGGCAGGCGCCGCCCCCCCAAAGCGGGGGCTGTTTGGCTTCGTGGGCGACCGCCTGAACAAGGACTCGTGAGCAGAGGGGAGTGGGGGTCGGCCCGACATCGTGGCGGGCGTGGCGGGCGGCAGAGGGGGCGCCTGGGGCGCGCGGGGGCGCGCCATGCTGCGCGCGACGCCGGGCAACCGCGCCGCCCGGCTGCGGCCGGGCCCTCACGCGCAGGCAGAAGCGTTCGAGGTCGTGTCTCGGCGAGCGGACGCCGCCCACGCCTCCTCCCCCTCCTCCCTCCTCGCAGCGGCGCGCTGCGCGGGTGGGCCGACGCGTGGGCCGCCAAGTCGGCCGCCCTCGCGGACGACCTGAAGCGCGGCGATTTGAAGTTCCAGATGCCGGTCCATGTGAGGGCGGGGGGAGAGGAATGAGTTGGTCGAGTCGCGGGCGACTCGACCCAACTCGACGCCGCCGCCACCCCTCCTTCTCTTCCCTGCAGGTCGACGTCGACTTCATCGGCCCCTTTTTGCTCGGCGTCAAGAAGAGCGCGTCCAAGGCGTGGCGCGCGCTGCCGCCGTCGGCGCGCGAGCGCGCGCCCGTGGTCGGCGCCGGCGTCGGCGGCGCGGCCGCGGCCGGCTACTGGGGGCGGCGGCGCATCGCGGTTCAAAGGGTGCGTGCTGACGTGGCAGAGGCGGCGGTGGTCAGGCTGACGTCTGACAACGGGAAGTTGCGTGACGCCGTCAAGACGCTGCGCGCCGCGGCCGCCACCCCGCGCGCCGCGGCCGACACAAAGGCCGCGGCCGCGGTGGCGGAAGCGACGCAGGCGGCGGCGGCCGCCGCGAGCGCGGCGGCCGAGGCGGCGCGCTTCTGCGTCGTGCGCCTCCGCGCGGCGGGGCCGCCCGCGTGATGGAGGGGGGAGGGGGGGCGGCTCTGTCGAGCGAGCGCCACCACGCACTGCCAATGAAGGTGTGGGACAGAGACGGAAACAGCGCAAAACACCCGCCCGCTCTCTCTCGCTCACCCGGCCGCCGCGCCCGCCTTTCGTCCCTGAATCTCGCGCGTAACGACTGCCTTCCATTTCTCGACGAGCCTATGCGCCGACACCGCGACGTCGACGTGCCTGCACCGTTTCAGCCTCCGCACCGCCGCGCCGACGCCGGTCGACGCCAGGTCGGCGCGCCGCACGCTCACACACGCCAGCTTGCGCAGGTGTTCCAATGCCGCTGCAGGGTCTGTATCCGCTGCCTCCAGGGCGGGGAGGGCGGCGCGCGCGACGTCGGCCGCGGGCGCGCCGCGCGCGAGCCGCACGACCTGCAAGAAAGGGGGGGGGGCTCATTCGGCCTCGGCCCGCGCTCGGTCCTCTCTGAGAAACTCCCGCATTCGTCACCCCCCCCCTCCCTGACCTTGGAGAGCGAGTCGAGCGTGCGCTGCGCACCCGCGCGCGGGCGCGGCGCGGGCTCGCCGCCGGCGGGCGGCGCGGTCAGAAAGGCGGCCAGGGTGGCCTGGCGCCCGGCGCCGGGCGCTGGGGCGCCGCGCGGCGGCATGGGACGGCACGCTCGCAGAGTGCCCCGGCTGTTTGATGCGCGCCGCGCCCGGAACGCCACTCCGCTGCGCCTCTCGCCCGAGCGACGCCGCGCGCGCGCCCCCCGAGGAGGAGCCGACACGACACGGGCGCCCCACGCGCCGCGCGCCCCATCATCGTGCGACAATGGACGCGCCGCCGCTCGCGTTCGACCCGCCCGAGCTCCACTTTCCCCGCGTCAAGCTGGGCAAGGTGTGTGTGAGGGGTTGGGCGGGTGGGATGACGCGACGTTGTCGGTCGGCGCGCGCGCGAAACCGACGCGACCCCTCTCCTCCTTTCCTCCCCCATCAGCCCCGCACGCGCACGCTCACCGTGACCAACACGCTGGACGCCACCCTGGACGCCGAAATCCGGCCCGGCGCGGGGGAGAGGTTCCGGGTCGAGCCCGCGCGGCTCACGCTCGGCCCCCGCGCGAGCGCGACGGTCTCCATCACCCTCCTCGTCGCGCGCTGCCCCGCCGCCCGGCGCGCCGCCGAGCGCGGCGTGCGGGACGCGTTCCACGTCAAGGGGCTGTACTTTGACCAGAAGTTTGTGGCGGCCTGGTTTTTAGAGGAAGGGGAAGGAGGGGGGGCGCCGGCGCCGCGGCGTGCAGCCGCGCCCAGCCCCGCGCGCCGCGCGCCCCCTCGCGCTGCGCGCCTGGCATCGCCCCTGGCCGCTGCCTACCCGCCATCGCCGCCCGCGCCGGCGTGGGCCCCGCCGTCGCCGCTCTACGAGGGCGGCGACGCGCGCGACGCCCCCTTTTTCGCTTCCGGCCCGCCCCTCTTCGGCGGCGAGGGCCCCCAAGAGATCGACCCCGGCGCGTGGGACGCGCTCGGCCGCAACGCGGCGGCCACTGCCGATTCGGGCGACGACGACGGCCCGCCTAGGTGGGACCCCTCCGCCGCGCTGGCGAGGGACGCCGAGCCCGCCGCCGCCCCCTGTTTCGCCGACGACGGCCCCAGCGTGGACGATGAGGCCCTGCTGCGGCGCGACGCGGCGGCCGCCGCCGCTCGCGCGACCACTCTCGCTGCCTCGGCGACCCCAGCCTCCCTGCGCCGCGCCCTGGCCGAGGCCGGCGGCGCAAACGACCAGCTTCGCGCGCGCTTGCGCGAGCTGGGCGCCCGGCTGACGGCTTCCCGGGAGGCGGTAGCCGCGGCCGACGGCCTGCGCGCGGGCGCCACTGGCCGCGCGCCCGGCGCCGACGCCCTGGTCGCTGCCGCGCTCACCGCCGAGCGCGCGGCCCAGGACGAGCGCAATGCGGCCGCCCTGGCCGCGCTGCAGGCCAAGGACGACGCGCTGGCCGCGCTGACGGCGCGCGTCGCCGACGCGGACGCGGCGGCGCGGCAAGCGGTCGAGCGCGCGGCGGCGGCCGAGTCCGACAGAGACACCGCGCGCGCCGACGCCGAGGCCGCGCTGCAGGCGCGCGACGCGGCCGAAAACGCGGGGGCGAGGGCGTCGGCGCGGATGGCGGGGCTCGAGGCAGAACTGGCCGCGAGGCCTCCGCGCGAGCTCGCGGCCGCCACCCAGACCGGCGATGAGGGCGAGGACTCGGAAAGAGTCATTCAGTTGCAGGCGGAGCTCCAATCCATCAACGTTCGCGCCGCCGCCGATGCGGCGTCGGCGCGCGACGCTGTCGCCGCGGCCGAGGCGCGCGCGGCGGCCGCCGAGGCGGTGTTGCGGGTTCGGCGCCAGGCGTCGGACGACGACGACGAAGATGGCTCCTCCTGCCTGGCCGGCGAGGCCGCGGCCGCGCAGCGCGCCGCGCTCGACGCGGCGCACGCCGCCGCCGCACGCGCGCGCGCGCGCGCCGCGGCCGCCGAGGCCGAGTCGCGATCCCTGGCCGACGAACTCGACGCCGAGCGCGCCGCCGTCGCCCGTCTCACAGCCCGCCTGGCGGCATCATCTGAAGACGGCGCCGCGGACGGCGACGCCGCGCTCGCCGCCGAGCGCGGCGCGCGCGCGCGCGCGGAACGCGCCCTGGCCGACGCCCTCGCCCGCCGCTCGTCCGACCACGGCAGCGCCGACGCTCTCGCCGCCTCCCAAAGCGAGGCCGCCACCGCACGACGCGCGGCCGACGCGGCGAGCGCGCGCGAGGGGCGCCTGCGCGCCGCGCTCGCCGCGGCCGACGCGCGCGCGGCGGCCGCCGCGGCCGACACCAAGCGCGCGCTCACTCTCGACGCGGTCGCCAAAAAGGGCGACGCGCTCGCGGTGCGCATCCACGCCGCGGCCGCGGGCCTCGAAGCTGGGGCCGGAGCGGCGGCCACGGCCGCCGACGCCGCAGCCACCGACCTGGACGCCGCTTCCGTTGCCGCTGCCCGCGTCTCCGCCGCCGAGGACGACGCTCACCGCTTGGCCACCCGGCTGCGCGAGGTGGCGGACGCGTCGGCGCGCGACGCGGCCGCCGCGGCGGCGCGCGCGGAAGCGGCCGACTCGGAGTTGGCGACCGAGAGGGCGCGGGGAGCGGCCGCGTCGGCCGCGGCCAAGGCCGCGTTCCGGCGGTACCGGGCCGCGAGGCTGGCGGACGGTGCGAGGCTCGAGGCGGCTGCGTTTGCCGCGGCGCCTGCTGGAGGGGACGCGTGCGCGCCGCCGCCACCTGACGCGCCGTTCTCGCCACCGCTGCACTCGGTGACAGCCTCCGAGGAAGTGGAAGCCGCCGCCGCCGCCGACGCGGTCACCGCCGCAGACCGCGAGGCGCGCGTGCAGGGCGCGCTCGCGGCGTGGGCGCGCGACGCGGCGGCGGCCGAAAAGGCGACGAAGCTCAAGGTCAAGCTGGAGGCCGCGCTGGAAGAAGCGTTCGCCGCCAAGGCCGACGCTCACGCCGCTCGCGACGCGGCTCGGCGCGCGGCGGCCGACGCGGCGGCCGTGCCCTCGCGGGGCGGCGACGCCTCGCCGCGCGCCATGCGCGCCGCGTTGGATGCCGAGCGCGCGGCGAGGGCGGAAGCCGAGGCGCGCGCGGCGCGCTTCAAGGCGCGCGCCGCGGAAGCGGCCGCCGCGGCGGCCGCGGCCGACTCGCGCGCGCGCGACGCGGCGGCCGCCGTCGACCGCGCGCGTCAGCTGGAGCAGCAGGTGGCGGAGAGGGATGGAGCCCTGGCCGCTCTGCGCGCGCGCGCCGGGGCGCTCGCCAACCAGCTCGCGGCGAGCCCCCGCGCCTCGGCGTGCGGTGGAGACGGCCTCGCCCCCGCGCGCGCCGCCTTGCGCGCCGCCCTGCGCGCCACAGCCGCCCTGCGCGCCGCCGCCGACGCCGCGGGCCGGCTGGGCGGCGGCGCGCCGGCGCCGCTCGACCCCGCCGCCGCCGCCCGCTTGTCTGGCCTCTCCCCCGCCGAAGTCGCCGACCTGCTCGGCGCCCCGCCAGCGACCGCGGCCACCGACCTGGAGGCGCGCGTGGAGAAAGCGTTGGACGCCGCGGCCGCAGGCGGCCTCCTGGCCCCCGTCGCCGACGCCGCGGCCGCCGTCGCGGCCGACGCGGAAGGCGCCGAGCGCGCGCTCGCCGACGCCATGGCCCGCGCGGTGGGGGTGTGAGCGTGTGACAGAGAGTCGTCGAGTCAGGCCGTCCGCCCGCCTCACTCTCTCGCCTCGCGGCGCGTCGCCCGCCGATGCCCGCCCGCCCCTGACGCCCATTCTCTCTAAAATGCGCGTGGCCGCCGCGGCGCGCGGCGCGCCGCCGCCCGCCGCTGCGCGCCGCCCGCCGCCGCGGCGACCGCGCATTCGCGCCGCCGGCCCCCCCCTCCCCCCCATTCGCGCCCGCAACGACGACGAGGACGACGGTTTTTTCGACGACGGCGACGGCGACGGCTTCTGGGGCGGCGACGAGGGCGCCCCGCCCGCGACGGCTGCCGAGCCCGCGGTCGCCGAAGCGGAGGCGGCGCCCGCGCCCGCGCCGCGGCGCAAGAAAAAGACAAAGAGCGCGGCGCGCAAAGTGGCGGCCGCGGCCGAGGCGGCCCCCGCGGGCGCCCCCCCTCCCCCCCCGGCCCGCGTCCGCACCCCCCTCGCCTACTCTGACGCCGACACCGCCAAGCTCGCGCACGCCCTGGACGAGTGGGCCGCCGCCGACGCTGGCGCGTACGCGCAACCGCGGGCGGCGGGGCAGCCGTGGCGGTCGATGACGCCGCGCGACGCGCTCGGCGCGGGCTGGCGCGAGCTCCAGCGCCGCCTCGACCACGAGTCGCTCGTCCCCCCCATGGGCGGCGCCCACATCAGCTACGCGAGGCTGCTGGAGCTGCTGGCGTCGCGGTGCGTGCACCGGCTCACCATCCTCGGCGGCGGCCGAGCCGCGCTCGTCGAGGTGCCCGTCGAGGGCTACGCGGTCGACTACTCGTCCGCCGGCTACGACGCCCTCGAGCGCGGCATGCTGCGCGGGCGGGGGCTGCCGCCGTGGTCGACGGAGGTCACCCGGTTCTGGTGCGACCTCCCCGGCGACGTGTGGGAGGCCGGCACCCTCGTCCGCCTGGTCAAAGACAACGCCGCCCCCGTCATCGGCGCCGACGGCACGGTGCGGCCCAAGGACATGTCGCTCGCCGACACGGCGCCGACGACGGACCTGGTGGTAGCGCCGCCGTACAAAGCCTTTGCCTTCGCCGCCTCGCTCAAGGGCTCCGCCATCCCCATCGCGGCGTTGCTCGGCATCAGGCTGGCGACCGGCATCATCGGCGCGCTCCGGCGCGCCATGGGCAAGGGGCCGGCCGACCCCGAGGTGGACGACCTCCTTGGCGAACTCGGCCGCTCCCCCGCCATGCAGTTCAACGTCCCCCTGCCCGGCGGCGGCGCGGCCGACACAGGCGTGCGCTACACCGACGTGGCGGGCGTGGACCACGTGCTGGCCCGGGTGCGGGAAGTCGTCTCCATGCTGCTCGGCGGCGACGCGCGGTACGCGGCGATCGGCGCGGCCCCCCCCCGCGGCCTCCTCTTTGCCGGCCCGCCCGGCACTGGCAAGACCCTGCTCGCGCGCGCCATGGCGGGGGAGGCCGGCGTGCCGTTCTACGCGTGTTCGGGGTCCGACTTTGTCGAAATGTACGCGGGCGTCGCCGCGGCACGCGTGCGTGACCTGTTCAAGCTCGCGCGCAAAACCGCGCCCTCGATCATCTTCATCGACGAGATCGACGCGATCGCGCGCTCGCGCTCCCTCAACTCGGGGTCGGACCCCGGGTCGGTGGAGCGGGAGCAGGGCCTCCTGCAAATGCTCGTCGAGATGGACGGCTTCTCCCGCGAAGACCGCGTCCTCGTCATTGGCGCCACCAACCTGATCGACACCCTGGACCCCGCCGTGCTGCGGCCGGGGCGCTTCACGTTTACGCTGCGCATGGACGCGCCGCGGGCCGAGTCGAGGTTGAAGATTTTGAAGGTGCACGCGGCCGGCAAACCTATCGACCGGTCCCCCTCCACCGACCGCCCCGGCGGCGACGGCCTCCTGTGGCGCGTTGCCAAGAAGACGGGCGGGTGGTCGGGCGCGGAACTGGCCAACCTGATGAACGAGGCCGCTATCCTCATGGTGCGCCACGACAAGGACGAGATCGATTGGCCCATCCTCGTGGAGGCCATCGACAAGCGGGAGATGCTGGACGCGCCGTCGCGCATGCCGGCGGGGGAGGCGCTGCGGCGGTTGGCGACGGTGCACGCGGCGCGCGCGGTCGCCGCGCGGCTCGTGCCTGGGTTTCCCCGGGTTGACGCCGTCGGGGTCGACGGCAGGGGGGCCATGGCGGCCCGCATCAAGTTTGACGCGGTCGACTACCGGACCGACGGCGACGCGGTCATCGCGTCCGCGTTTGGCGGCGGCGACCCCGACCGCGCGCGGCCGCCGCCGATGCTCCCCGGGGTGGCGCTGCCGCTGTCGCCCTATGAAGTCGCGTGCGCGGCCCTCGTGCCGTTGCTCGTGCCGCGCGCGGCGGAGCTGATCCTGTTCGGGCCGGACGGCGCGACGCTCGCGACGGCGCGCGAAGTCGCCGCCGCGGGCGACTATGCGCACTGGCTCGCCACCACCTCCGCCATGCACCCCGGCGTCCGTTCAACCACGCGGGCCACTGCCCTCATCACCGACGCCGGCGACGACCCGCTGACGGCCGCCCGGTCGGCGGCGGGCGCGGCCGCCGGCGCGGCGCTCCAGGCCGCCGCCTGGGCGCGCGCGCGCGCGCTCGTGCGCGCGTGGCGCCCCGCGGTCGACGCCATCGCGGGTGCGTTGTTGGCGTCGCCGGAGCTGGCCATTGACGGGGACGAGCTGGCGCGGCTGATGGAGGCGCACCCGCCACCGCGGGTCGCCGCGCGGGTGCCGGGCGGCGCGGCCGCCGGCGCGGCCGCGTTCCGCCGGTCGGCCGGCGCCGGCAAGCCCGGCGCCGCCATCTTCGGCTCCACCCCGCCCTCGCCTCTCGCCGACGCCTTCGCCGGCGACGGCGTCGACCTGGCCTCCCCCGCCGCCGCGACCGCGCTCGCTGCCGTCGCCGGCGCGCTCGGCAGCGCCGACCTGACCGCCGCCGGCCTGCCCGCGGCTGCACGCGCGCGTTTACTCGACGCGTTGCGCGACCCGGTGGAGGCGGCACGGCTCGCGGCGCAGCGCCTGTACTCGACGACCGACGACGCGCCGTTTCCGCCGCCGCCCGCGGGAGGGGGGGAGGACAAAGGGGCGGGGCTGGCCGCCTGGGCGCCGGCGCTGGGCGGCCCTCCGTTCATGCGGGGGCGGGGATGAGAGAATGGGAGGGGCGTGTGAACTTTTTGGGGCGTGTGAACTTTCTGGGGCGTCGGATGACGGGGGCGGTTGAGCGTCGACGGCGCGCGGCGCCCACACCGCCACCACCCTTTCCCTCTCTCCCCCGCCCGGTCCCTTTGGTCAGGTCATTGCCGTGGCCCGGCTCCACCACTCCACACGCGCCACTAGCCCCCACTAGCCGCCCCAATGCGCGTCGCCGCCTCGGCGCTCGCGCTCCTGCTCCTCGTCGCCGCCGCGGCCGCCTCCCCCGTGCCCAGGCGCGCAGTGACCGCGGCTGAGCTTGCCAGTGCGTGGAGAGAGCAGAGGGCGCGGAAAAGGCGCCGCTTCTGTCGCCGCGCGTGTTCCAACCTCCGTTGCCCCCACCCCTCTTCCTGCAGCCTCCCTCGCCTCGGACGGCCACTCGCTCGTCTCCATCGCGCCCGCCACCGAGGCTGAAGCGGCGCAGGCGGCCAACCTGCTGCCCGCGCTGCAGTCGCTGGTCGCGAGCGCGGCGCGCGCCGTGTCGACCGCCGCGCCCGGCGCGACGGCGGGCGCGGGCCAGGTGGCGCAAGCGGCGGCCGCGCTGGCTGGGGCGGCGGTGACGCAGCAGAGCTTTGCGGCGGCGAAAGCGGCGGCCGCGCCGGCGGCGCCGGCGGCCGCGCCGGCGACCGCGCCGGCGGCCGCGCCAGCGGTCGCGCCGGCGTCGACCGCGGTCGACGCGTTGTTGAGCGCCATGGCGGCCGCGGTCAAGCCTATCGCCGCGGCCGCGCCGGCCGCGGCGCCGGTGGCAGGGTCGGCGGTCGCCGCCCCCCTCCAGGCCAAGCCCGCCGTCGCGCCGGTCGCCGCCGTCCAGGCCGCGCCGGTCGCGGCCGTCCAGGCCGCGCCTGCTGCCACCACCGACCCCGACGCCACGGCCGCAGTCGCGGCCGTGGAAAACGCGCTCCGCGCCGCTGCGACCGAGCCCGCCGCGCGCGCCGGCCTCGACCCCGGCTCCGATTCGGCGCGCGTCGCCGACCTCACGGCCGAGCTGGCTTCCACCCTGGCCAAGTACTCGCCCACCGCTGCGGACAACATTTGGAAGGCGGTCGCGTCCGTGGCGCGCGACGACTGAACAGGAAGGAGGAATTGGGTTGGGCGGCGCGTTCCCGGCTCCCTCCCCAGCCCGCTCGTCGCATGTCGCGGCGCAGGGCGGCGGGCGAGCCGGGGCGGGCGGGGCTGCGGCACGGTTGTGTGAAACCGCCCGCGCCAACGTGCGGCGCGTCGGCCACACCCAGCCAGGGCGCCGCCCCGGCGCCCCGCTTGTCTCTCCAGGCCGCGCCCACACTCGCTCCTCCCCCACCATCATGCTCTTCGCCCGCGGCGCCCCGTCGGCCGCGCGGCATGCGGGCGCCGCCGCGCGCCGCGTGTGGGGCGACGCGGGCGCGGCCGCCAGGGGGGCCGACCTGTTTTACGACTCGCGCGTGGAGCAGGTGTGTGGGAAGGAGCGCGGGAGCGGGCACTCGGCTCACGCGCGGCTAGCCGTCCGCGCGCCCCGACCCCGCGCCCCTCCCCTCCCCTCCCCCCCCCACCGCAGTACGCGCTGCAGCCCGTGGAGCAGCTCTCCCTGCGCTCCATGCTCGACTCCGGCCGCGCCGCCGCGCGCGACGGGTCGGGCGCGCTGCTGCTCGCGTCGGCGCGCCGCGTCCAGGCCGACCTCCCGCGCCGCCTCGCGCGCCGGCTCATGGACCTGCAACTGTTGCCCTTCATCGCGGTCAGCAACCCCCACATCCGGGCCGTGTACGATTCCTACAGGCTCGCGTTCGACACGATCACCGCGCTGCCCCCCGTCGAGACGGCGGCCGCCAACGCGGAGTTCACCGCCCTGCTCAAGCGCCTTGTGGACGAGCATGGTGTGTGTGAGAGAGAGAGGGAGAGGGGGGGGAGAAGAGGGAGAGACCTTCCTCACCTTTCCCTCCTCCCTCCTCAGCCCCCATGCTCGACCTGCTCGCCGCCGGCCTGCGCGAGGTCACCGTCCGCCCGTTCACCGGGCCGAGGCTGGACCTGGACGCGTTCCTGGAGGCGATGTTGAGGTCGCGCGTGTCGCGCCGCGTGCTCGCGGAGCACCACATCGGCCTCGCGTCCCCCCGCCCCGGCCACGTGGGCGCGGTGTGTGCGGCCGTGGATTTGGCGGACGCGGTGCATCACGCCGCTGCCCGCACGCGGCAGGCGTGCGTCGAGGCGTACGGCGTCGCGCCGTCCGTCGTCGTCGACGCCCCCGCCGCCCCCGCCATCCCCCACATCCCCGCCCACGTCGACTACTGCCTGCACGAGCTGCTCAAAAACGCGGCCCGGGCCACGGTGGAGGCCGCGCTGCGGCGAGCGGGGACGCGCACGGTGCCCCCCACCGCCCTGCCCCCGGTCCGCGTGCGCGTGTGCGACGCGCCGGGGGACGGCGGCGCGGCGACCGTGGTCGTGTCGGATGAAGGAGGCGGGGTGCCGGACGGCGACCTGGGCAGGGTGTGGCGCTTCGGGTTTACGACGGTCCCCGCCGACGGCCTCGGCGGCGGGGGGGACCCCCTCGCCGCCGCCTCGGCGGGCGGTGGCGACGCTCGGTACAGGTTGGCGGGCCTGGGCTTCGGCCTGCCGCTCTCCCGGCTCTACGCGCGCTACTTTGGCGGCGACCTGCGCCTCGTCTCTCTCAGGGGCCACGGCGTGGACGCGTTCCTGACGCTGCCGCACCTCGTCGGCGACTGGGTGGAAGCTGGAGGGGACGACGTGGTGGGCGGGCGGGGGGGCGGGGCGGGGCGGGGCGGCGCCGCGCTTCCGTGACGCGCTTCCCGACCCCAACCCCAACCCGACCCCAACCCTAACCGCCGCGCTGTTTCCGTGGCGCGCCGGTTTCGTCTCCCGCCGCACAACGCTCGCCGGCGGCCCGCCGGCGCCCCGCTCCCGCCACCCGTTTCCGCCCTCCTCCATGGCCCGGGCCCGGCCCCGGCCGCCGTCGGCGCCCGGGTGGCGCGCGAGCGACGCGGGCGCGCGGGCGGGCGCCCTGCGGCGCGCGGCGACGACCGCCCAGGCCGACCTCGCCACGCTGCGCGCGTCCCAGGCCGCGTACGCGGCCGCGCTGGACGCGCAGGTGGCGGAAAAGGCGGCGGCGGAGCGGGAGGCGGCGACGGCCGCGGCCGCGCGCGAGCGCGCGCTCGACGCCGCGGCGGCCACGGCGGCGGCGCGCGAGGCGGCCGAGGTGGCGCGCGAGCGAGGCGCGCGGGCGACGGCGGGCGGCGGCGTCGTCGTGGTCGCGCGCGCGGCGCCGCCGGCGCGGACGCCGCCGCCGCCGCCGCGCGCCCCGCAGCTGCCCGTCGCCGCCGCCCCGGCCACCTGCTCCTGTGGCGCTGCCGCCGCCGTGGCCGAGCTGGCGGCCGAGGTGCGGCTGATGCGGGCGGCCCTGGTCGGCGCGCCGCACGCGGCGGCCCCTCCCTCTGCGCCGCCGCGGCCGCCGCAGCGCCCCCTGCTGCGCGCCTCCTCCCGCCTGCTGCCCGCCGACGGGTGCTCCATCCCCGATTGGGCGGCCACCGCGCCCGCTGAGCGTCAGGCGGTTGGAGCGCCTGCGCAACGCCCGCGCCCGCGCCCGCCCGCGCGCCGCGCGCCGCCCACGTGCAAGGCGCCCCGCTGGCGCTCGTGAGGCATTGATTTCGTGTGGTGGCATGTTTGCACAAAGCTGGCGCATTCTCTCCCCTCCAGAGAGGCGGCGGCGCCGCGGCGCACCCAAAACCGCCGCGCGCGCCCCCCCCCCCCCCCCCATCCCTCACGCTCACTTCTTGGCGTGGATGGCCAGCTCCGGGTAGGACCACGGGCTAAACTCTTGGCCCACGCAATCGGCGCCGGCCGGCGCGGGGGGCGCGGGCGGGAAGGTCCCCCCGAACTCCCAGAGCGGGCACTCGGCCGCGCCGCACTCGCCCGGGTAGCGGACGGCCGCGTCCGGCGGCGTCGCGCGGAACCAGCGCGGCGCCCACGCGTCGCCCCGGGAGGCGCGCTCGCGGCGCTCGACGCGCTGCGCCTCTTCCAGCGCGTGCTTGGCCGCGCCCGCGGCGCCCGTGTCGCCCGCCGCGAGCGACGCGCGGTCGGGGCGGCGGCGCGAGTCGGAGGGGAGGGGGGCGAGGCCGGCGCCGGCGCAGAGGGTGCGCGCGAAATGGGTGAAACCGTACTTGTCGCCCTCCGGCTTGGCCGCGCACGCCCACACGCGCGTCGGCGCCGCCCCTGGCGATGCCACGCCGTCGGGCCCGCACGGCGTCACGTCCAGGTGCGAGTTCCAGGCGCCGGCGACGGCGCGGCGTTTCACGCCGGCGCCGTCGGCGATGTGGCCGGCCACCTCGTACCGCCCCGCGCCAAACCAGCCGCACGGCGTGAAGCGCAGGGAGCAGCGGGCGCCGGTCTTGGTGTTGATCAGGCTGAAGTCGCCGTAGCAGTCGACCCACGTGCGGCCCACGATCAGATTGTGCGCTTTCGAGTTTGGGGGGACGAGCGAAAACGTTTCCCCCGTCGCCTTCAAGTGGATGCGCGACCGCCCCACCGGGTAGATGTCGACCGCGTTGCCCAGGAACTTGGTCGTCGGCGCGGATACGATGTCGTACGCCCAGGCGGTCGAGGAAGCGTGCGCGGCGGCGATCGGCGGGTGGTGCGAGACCTGCTCCGCCAGGAAGCGGCCCCCGCACGGCAGGTCCAGTTCAAAGGTTTCGCCGAGGAGGGGGTTGAACGGCTTCCACGTGCGCTCGTTGCCGCCAAAGGGGCCGAGGCAGAAGCCGGCGACCCAGGCCAGGCGGTCGATCTCGTCCTCGGCGGCCGCGGCGGCGTCCAGGGCTGACGTGTACTCCATGATCTCGGCGACCTAAAAGGAGGAGAGCGGAGAGGGGTGGGCGAGGCGAACGAGGAGAGCAAACGCGCGCGCGCCACGCCCTCCCCCGTCCCTCGCCTTTTGCAGGAGCGTGTACGGCTCCATGATCCACACCGGCAGAGTGACGAGGGACGTGATGTCGGCCCCAATGAACTCGCGGAAGTTGGCAAACGCTTGCTGGCGTTGCTGTGGGGGAGGGGAGAGGGAGGGAGGGGGGGTGGGGTCGGCGCGCGCGGGGCCGCCGTCGCCTCGACCCTCCTCCTCCCTCCCTCCTCATCTCTTACGTCGCTCGCGTCCGTTGCCGACTTGGCCGCGCCGCCGGCGGTGGGGTCGACGACGTCCAGGTCTTCGTAGCCGAGGAAGCTGGGAGAGGGAGCAAGGAAAAAGAGGGCCGTTGGCGGCGGCGCGCGCTTGGGCGCGGGGGGGCGCGGCGGCGCCTCGGCCGCGCCGCCGCCGCCGTCGCGCGTCATGGCGGTGAGCGCGGGCGCGCGCGGGCGGCATTGAGGCGGCGTGGCACTGGGCGATGGCGCGCACGCGCGCCCGACGGCCGCGGCAGCGCCTCTGGCGCCCGCGCCGGCCGCCGCGCGCCTCCAGACGCGTGCCACCAATCCAGGCGCGCCCCCATGCCACCGCTCTCTGCACCTGGCGGCCGACGCGGCCGCGCTCGAGGCGGCAGCCCACGCGCTGCCGCCCCACGAGGCAAGCGCGCCCATCAGGCTCTCGGCCGCGGGCGGCGGGCCCGCGGGAGGGTCGCCGGACATCGCGGCGTGCGGATTGGGAAGAGTGGAGTGGGGACGGGCGGCGCCGCGCCCGCTGCACACCCCGCCCAGTGCTCGCCGGCGCCGCCGCCCGCGCCCAGGCCGCCGGTGGCCGCCCGCTCACGCGCCAGGCAGCCGGGGCCGCCTCTCCCCCCGGCCTGGTCCGATGGCCGAGTCTGACTCCGCTGTGCCGTCCGACGAGGGCCTGCGCGCCGCGCTCGACGCCCAGCGGTGCGTGGGAGAGAGTGGCGACACCGTTCCCGGGCGGTGGTGGGCGTGGAAGCGGCCGTCGCGTCCGCACCCCCCAAACCCTCGCCACGCCCCCGCAGCCCCGCCCTGCGCGCTCTCGCCGCCCGCCCCGCGGCCGCCAGCTGGACCGAGGCCGTTGCCGACACGGACGCCGGGTCGGACGAGGTACGAGAGAAGAGGAGGGAGGGTGGGCACGAGCGGGGGACGATGCGGCCCGACCCCACTGTCCTCCTCCCCTTCAGCTCCTGTCCCTGCTCGAGGACCGCGTCGCGTCCCCCGGCTACGCAGCCGCCCTGGCCGACGCGCGGGCGAAGGCGGCGGGGAAAGCGGGGGCTGACCGCGCGGCGCCGGCGCCCGCCGCCCCTCATCCTCCCTCGCCCGGCGCCAGCGACTGCGGCGGCGCGTACGTCGTCGTGACGCGGGCCGACGTGGCGGACGCGGTGGCGGCGTTCGTCGCTGCATACCTCGCCACGCTCCCCGACGCGACCCGACTCACGCCCGACCAACTCGCCGCCGCCCTCAAATCCACGCTCGCCGAGCTGCGCAAAGGCCGCATCTCGTCCGTGTGGACCTGGTGCCGCTGGCTGCGCGCGGGGGCGACGGTGTCGGCCGCCGCGTTCTCCGCGTACACGAATCCCTGGCTCGCGCGCGCCGTGCTGGCCGCGGTGTGGACGGCGGCACGCGTGGTGTGCGGGCTGGAGTAGGGAGAGGGGAGGGGTGGGGAGAGGGTGGTTGTCTGTTGGCGTGCCTTGTTTTTTTCTTCTGTTGCCGGCGTGCTCGACCGGCGACGCACACGCGCGCGCACGCCCCCGCCCATGGACGCAATATCAAGCCTACACCCCCTCTCCCCTCTCACGCGCGCCGCTGGGCCTTGGCCTTGGCGCCACGCGCCGCTTTGGCCGCCGCCTTGGCCCGGCGCTCGGCCGCCGCCGCGTGCGCCGCCTCCTCGTCCGCCGTCGGCGTCACGATCCAGGGGTGGATGACCGCCGTGTAGACCTTGACGAGGCCGTAGAGGGGGAAGAGGAGAAGCAGCAGCAGCGACCAGTCGGTCGCCGCGCCGAGCGCGAGCGCGGCCGACGACACGTAGACCGCGTCGTGAAAGGTCGACACCATCCCCCCCGCCGCCAGGTCGCCGCCGCCGTCCTCGAGCGCGCCGCGCACGTAGACCGGGCGCGCGTGCGCGCGCAGCGCGGCGAGCGAGGCGAGGGCGACCGCCGCGCCGAAGCCGCCGCCCACGTAGTGACGGGCGGTGGGGGACCCGCGCACGAGGCGGCGGTAGGCGAACGCGAGCTTTGGAGGGGAGGGGAGGGGGGCGCGATGGGGATTCGCGGCGCGGGCGGCGTCCCCGCTCCCGCGCGAGAGAGAGGCGAGCGCGTGAGGCGATGTCGCATCGCGCGCGCGCGGCCCCGACACCGCCCCAACCTCCTCTTCTCCTCACCAGCGCGGCCGCGACGACCGCGGTCAGCGCCGCGAGGCGGCGCCGGTTGGCGGCCAGCTGGCGGGTGGCGCCCTTTTTTGCCATGGGAGGAGGCCCAGGGGGGAGGGAGGGAGGAGAGGGAGAGAGTGGCGACGCGCCGCGCGCGCGTCTCACCTCGCCACGCTCTCACTGGCCCCCGCTTCCAGCGTCCAACACGCGGCCGCCCAACCCAATGCGCGCCCAGATCGGGCTTCGCCCATCATACCGAGTCAACGCCAAAAACCAAAAAAGAGGTTCAAGCCAAGGGGATCAAGGCAGGATCAGCGCCCACAGCTCGGCCGTCGCCGCGCACATCAACACCACTTGCGGCGCCGCCGCCCCCAGCGGCCGCCGCCACGTGTACTTAACCGTGAGGCCGACGCCCGTCCCCAGGCCAAAGAGCAGGGTGGCGCCCTGCAGAAAGGCGACGACGGCGGGGTGCGCGCCGCCGCCGGGGACAGCGGCGACCGTTTCGGCCGACGCGCCCAGGCCCGCGGCCGCGACGCGCAGCACCTGCCCCGCTTCAGTCAGGCCCCACTCTTCATAGTGCGCCAGGATGGCGGCCCAGGTGAAGGGGAGCCAGGCGTACGCGAGGCGGACGAAAGGCGGAGGGGGGCGGTAGGCCGCGTCGACGCGCGGGCCGAGCCAGCGCGCGCCCGCGTCGACCGCCCAGGCAATGGCCCCTGGCGCGGCCAGCAGGGCCGCGGCGGCGGCGGCGTGCGGGCCGAGGAAGGTGGGCGAGGCGGCGAGCCACGCGGGGTCGGCGCCCAACCCCGCCTGCGCCGCGAGCGCGCCCACGTGGTGCACGGGGACCGACCCCAGGAGCATGAACATGAGCGCGACCTCGGCCGGCGTCGCGTTGTGGGACGTGGGCGTCAGGATGTCGGCCGCGGGCGGGCGCAGGCGGAGTTCGACGCTGCCGTGGGGGCACGTCCTCAAACAGTCGAGGCAGAGCACGCAGTCCTTGTTGTCCGCCAGGTTGCCGGGGTGGGAGCCCAGGGGGCAGCCGACCTCGACGAGGCCTTCGGGCGGGACGGGGGTCTCGTTGCCCTGGGGATGAGAAGGGTGGGGAGGCCGGAAGAAGAAAAGTTCCGCGCTCCCGCCACCCCACACCCGCCCGCCCGCCCGCCCCCGCACCTTGATGCAGCCGTACGTCGAGCATTCCGCGCCGCACACCCCCTTGCGCGCCCGCACTTCCGTGATGGCCAGCTTGGCAAAGAGGCCGTTTTGGCCGCCGATCGGGCACAGGAACCGGCACCACAGGCGCCGCTCGTAGAACAGGGAGAAGATCATGGCGCCAGCGGTGATGATGAGCAGGAGCCAGCAGCTAAAGGGAGGAGAAGGAGAGAGGGTGGGGGTGGGGGTGGCGGGCGGCCGCACGAGGCTCCCTCCACCCCTCTCTCCTCTCTCCTACCTCAACGCTGCGTGGTCGGACAGCTCCCAAACCTCCTCCCAGACCAGGATGCCAAAGAAGAGGGCGTAGAGGAACCAGGGGCCGTACCTGGAGATGGGGGGACGAGACGGGTCGGCTCGCGCGAGCGCGCGCGCCACGCCCGCCCCACCACCCCACCTCGCGCTCTCACTTCTCCGCCGTGTCGCGCGGCCACTTCTTGAGGGGCACATTGGGCAGCAGTGCCATGCGCGCGCGCTGGGTCTGTCGGGAGGGGGGGAAGGGGTGGTGAGTCCGTGCCGCCCGAGCCGCGCCCGCGCACAACAACCCCTCCCTCGCACTGACCAGCTCGCCCCACGCCATGAACGGGCAGAACCCGCACCAGATGCGCCCCAGAAAGGGGTAGACGATGAAGATGCCGGGCCACCACCACGCCCAGAAGAGGTTCAACCCGAAATTGTGGGCCCTGTCTTGGGGGCCGAGGAAGAGGTAGGCGCAGTAGGCAAAGTAGACGGGGGCGACGAGTTTGAGGGTGAAGTTTTCCCACCAAAAGTCGCCGCGCAGAAAGTCGCGCACGCGGGGGGCGGCGGCGAGGAGCGACGCGCGCAGGCGGTCGCCCGCGCCGGCGGCAAACCAGAGGGCGTCGGACGTGATCTGGAGCCCAGGGTCGGCCGTGTCTATGGAGGCCAGGGTCATGACGGGGCCGGTGGATGAGGGGCGGGCGGCGGCCCACTTGGCCGAGCCGGGGCCGGCGGCGGCGGCCGCGCGGCGGCGCGGGCCCGTCGCGGCCGCCCCAGCCCCTCCCGGCGCCCCTGACGCCGCCGCCGCGCGCGCCACCGCCGCCTTGAGCTCGGCCACGTTGTCCGGAAAGGTGTGCGCCTCCAGCTGGCGCAGGGCGGCGGCGGTGAGCGCGATGGGCGCCGTCCCCGCGTCGCGCGCGATTTCGCGCAGGAAGAGCTTGGCCAGCGGCCCCACGTCGGCCGGCCGCACGCGCAGAGGGGGCACCTTGATGATGGTCGCCACCGCTTCCAGCCTCGGCACGCGCGTCTCCGCCGTCGCGAGCACGCGCGCGCGCGACGCGAGGATCGGCGCGGGCCCGAGCGCGCCCGCGCCGGCCGCGCGGCGGGGGGAGGGGAGGGGCATGTAGACGCCAGACGTCATGAGTTGGACCAGGGCGTCGGTGAGGGCGGGAGGGGCCTAAAGGAGGGAGGAGGGAGGGGGGTCGACGTGCCTACCCCTCTCGGGCGCCGGCGCGCACGCCGCCCACCATTCCTCTCTCCTCTCTTCTCACCAAGTGCACGTTGTTGAGCAGCAGCGACCCGTCGCCCAGCGAGGCCAGCAGGCCGCGCCGCGCGCCTCGGCCAAACAATTCGGCGCCTGAGCCGAGCCTGGCGGCGTCGACTTCAATCAAGGGTTTTGCCCGGTCGGGCGAGCCGTGATGAATGAGGGCCACGACGTTGGCTTTATCGAGGCCGGGCTCTCCATACACGATGACCGCCCTGCGCGACGTGTCGCGCGCGGCGACGACGACAGCGCGCCTCAAACGGTCCGCGTAGGGCGACCGCCCCACGATGCCGCGCTTGGGCGCGGCGACGAGGCAGGGTTGGAGCGCGGCCGCGCGGCCGGCGGCGGCGGCCGCGTCGGCGGCGGCCGACGCACCCGCGTCGACCGCGCCCACCAGAATTTCCCGTTCCGCCCCCGGAAACCGCACCGCCATGTCGGCGATGAGCGAGGGCGGCATGCGCAGCACGACCGTGGGCGTCGCCGCCGCGACGAGCGTGACGCTCGCCGGCCTTTCCGCGATCACGTCGGCCGCGCCAAACACGGCGCCCGGGCCCGCAAAGTAGACGGCGGGGTCGGTGCCCGGGGTCACGGGCGGGGTGGAGACGGTCACGCCGCCGGAGCGCACGGCGACGAGGGCTGGGGGTAGGGAAGGGTGAGCGGAGCCGCCCTCTCGCCCTCTCGCCCCGCTCCACGCACGCTCATCCACTCTCTCTCTCTCCCTCACCGCAGTCGCCGCCCGCGGCCAGCAGTTGGTCCCCCGCCGCCGCGGTCGCGCGCGGCGCGTTGGCCGAGAGCCAGGCCGCGGCGTCAGGGCTCAGCCGGGAGAAGGGGAGGAAGCCGGTGAGCCACGAGGCCTCGGCGTCGAGCACGATGGAGGCGGCGTTGGATGAGGTGGAAGGGTTGGGGTCGGACGGGTCGAGCGGCGGCGGTTCAGGCACGCCTCCGGCCTCGGATCCAGCAGCTCCGACACGCTTGATGAATGCCAACCGACCGCGTGCGCGGCCGCGCGCGGCCGGGGCCGGGCGCGGGCGCGGGGCCACGGCCGCGGCATGAACACCGCGCGCGGGCGCGGCGCCGCGCATTATGCCGTCCCTGCAGGCCCTCGTCAATCGGGGCAGAGGCCACGCGATCGGGGGCGGGAGGGGGCGGCGCTGGGTGGCGCGAGAGTGGCGGGGCGACGACGCCGGCGACGCGCTTTTGTCGCCCCACTCCCCTCGCCCCGACCCGACCCGCCGCGGCGCGCCCCGCCGGCGGCGCGCGCGCGGCCCGGACGACCGCCCGCCCCCCCCGCCCACCGCACCTTTCCACCATGCTCGCCACGGCCGTCGCCAAGGCGGCCGCCGACCTCGCCGCCGCCAGCGTCGTCCGCGTGCGCCTGGGCGTGCTCCCCCCCGGCGCGTCCGAGGTCGGCCTGGAGCTGGAGGGGGAGGACGGGGGCAGCGCGCGCTGCGTCTCCCTGTTCTGGGTCGATGCGGACGCCTACCCCGACACCGCGGTGAGACAAGAGAGGAGGGGGAGGCGTGGGTGCGCCCTTCGACGCCGGCGCGGGGTCCGAGGGGCGGGGGCGGCGGCGGGGCGCAGGTCCGCCGCTGGCCGCGGGCCGACGCCCCGTGTCCTCGTCCCTCTCCAGGCCGTCGCCAACACCGACGACCCCCTGCTGGCCGACGCCATCGCGGCCACCATGGGTGACGCGTTCGACGAGCGCGCGCCGGTGGCGGCCGTCGTGCGCGCGGTCGCGGCCGCCGCGCGTTCCCCTCTCCCGCCCGGCGTCCTGGACGACGAAGACGCGGGCCGCCCTTCCTTTGACGATGAAGACATGGAGGACGACGCGCTCGAGGTGTCGATCCTGCGCGCGAAAGCGCGGTGGGAGGCGGCCGAGCGGGCGGTGGTGGAACGCGCTGCCGGCGGCGCCGGCGGCGCGCCCGACCCTTCCTCTGCCCCCCACATGACGGCCGAGGAGCGGGTGGCGGCGTCGCGCCAGCTGTTTTCGCCGGCGGAAGCGTGGGACCGCCTTGCACGCGATTTGGCCGACGTGTCGCGCGGCGCGCACCCCGGCGTCTCCGCGACCGCCGTCGCCGACTCCGTGTGGGAGTGGGACGTCTCCCTGTCCTTCAGCGACGGCTCCCCGCTCGCCTCCGACCTGCGCGCCCTCGCCCGCTCGCGCGACGGCGGGCCGGCGACTGTCGACCTGCGCCTGCGCTTTGCGCGCGGCCTGCACCCCTTTATGCCGCCGGCGCTGTGTCTCGGGCGGCCCCGGCTCCAGGGGCCGGCGGCGGGGGCGCTGGCGGCGCACCCCGCGCTGCGGCTCTCGGGGTGGTCGCCGTGGCGCCCCACCGGCGACCTCCTCGCTGCCCTCCGCGACTGGCTCTCCGGCGCCGCCCGCGTCGACGCTTCTTGCCCGTCCAACGGCGTCCCGCTCGCTGCCGGCGGCGCGCACACGCCGCTCGACGCAGCGCTCGCGCGCGTCGAGGCGCTCTCGGGCGTGACGGCGGCGGCGGCGGCCGACTGGCCCTCCCTCTACTCGCTCGAGCGCGAAGCGGCGGTCGACTCGGCGGCGGTCGCCGCCCTGGCGCCCCGCAAAAAGGCCAAGCAGGGGGAGGGGGCGTCGCCGCTGGCCCGGTCGACTGTTTGGGCCGCCGGCGTCGGCTACGGCACCGGGGCGCGCGGCGGCGAGGTGTGGGATGCGGCTGCGGCCGCGGCGGCGCAAGAGGCGGCTGACGCTGCGCTGGCGGAAGCGGTCGCGAGCACGGCAGCGGCGCTCGCTGCGACGCCGGCCGGCGACGCCGCCGCCGCCGCCGCCGCCACCGTGGTCACCGACTCGGCCCTGCTGCCCCTGCTCGAGCGCGACCTGGGGAAAGCGTCGTTTGGGGGGCTCGCCGCGCGCGGCGCGTACGCGCGTGGGCTGCTTTCGGCGGCCGGGGCGTGTCTGCGGTCGCCGATCGTAGATTCGCTGCCACTCGCCGGCCCGCGCGGCCTCGCCTTCCCTTCTGGCATCGCGGGCGCCCTCTCCGGCCTCGCCAGGCACGCCGCGTGGGCGCAGCGCGTGATGGAAGGGGGGTCGGGGGGGCGCGGTGCCGCCTCCCGGGCCGCGACCGCGCGGGCGGCGCGGACGGTGGAAGACGAGGCGACGGAGGCCGACGCGGACGTCGCGCGCGAAGTGGCGGCCGTGCACGCGGCGGCCGTGGCCGCCGCGGCGGCGATGACCGCCCGCGCGCCGGCGAGACGGGCGGCGGCCCCGGCACCGGCGCCGGCCGGGCGCCGCGTGACGCGCGGCGTGGCGGCAGCAGCGGCTGCCGCGCCCGCGCCCGCGCCTCCCGCTCCTTCTCCTGTCCTCGAGCGTGTCACGGAGGTCGAGGGCGTGGCCGACGGCCACCCCCACGCCGCCCTCGCCCGCGCCGAAGGGGCCTCTGGCGGCCCGCGCGCGCGCCTCGTGCGGCTCGCGCGCGAGCTCGCGTCCCTGCCCTCCGATCTTCCTCCCGGCGTCTGGGTCGCGGTCGATCCGGGGTGCGTGACGCTGTGGCGGGTGCTGATCGCGGGGCCGGCAGGGACGCCCTACGCGCACGGCCTGTTTGAGTTTGGGGTCTACGCGCCGCCGGCGTATCCATCCGCCCCGCCCCAAGTGCTGGTACGAAGAGAAGAGAGGGGAGGGGGGAGGGGTGGGAGTGGGAGGGAGGAAGGACCGACCCATCCCGTCTCCTTTACAGCTCCTGACCACGGGCGGCGTCCGCTTCAACCCCAACCTGTACGCCTGCGGCAAAGTGTGCCTCTCCCTGCTGGGCACCTGGGCCGGGGGCCGGGGCGAGGGGTGGATCGCGGGCACGTCGACGATGCTGCAAGTCGTGCTCTCGATTCAAGCCCTCATCCTCGTGGAGACCCCGTACTACAACGAGCCGGGTTACGAGTCGGGGGCGGGGGGGGCGCGGGCGGAAAAGGCGGCGGCGGAGTACACGCAGCGCGTGCGCGGTGAGAGACAGGGGAGAGGGGTGGGGAGGAGAGGGAGCGCCCGCGCGCACCCGACACCACCCCACACCTCCTCCTCTTCTCTAGGCTACACGCTGCGGCACGCGATCCTGGCGCACGCTCGCCGCCCTCCCCGCTGCTTTGCCGCCGCCGCCGCTGCCCACCTCGCCGCCTGCGCCTCTCTCATCGCCTCCAACGCGGCTGCGTGGGCGGACGACGCGCGGGCGGCGGGGGCGGGGGGGGCGGCGCACGAGGTCGAGGCGCTCGCGGGCGAGGTGGCGGCCGCGCTCGGCGGCGGCTGCTGACGGCGCACGGAAAGGGGGGCGCACGGGGGGGGGGGGCGGCCTGTGCAACCGCTTTCTGCGCGGGGGGGTCGAACCGCGCCTGGCACCGCCCACCGCGCGCGGTGGGCGGGGGGCGCGCCCGGCCCACGCCACGAGCGGGCGCGCGTAGTAGTAGTAGGCGGTGACACACCTCCCGGCAGCCTTCCCGCGCCTCACCACCATGTCCGCCCTCCGCATCTCCACCGTCCCCGCCGTGGCCGTGCGCCCGGCCGCCGCCAAGGCTTCGGCCATGGTGCGTGGTGTTGAGGGCGAGGAGAGGGTGTGCCGCCGCATGCGCGCGCCGCCCGCCCACCCTCATCCCCTCCCAAACAGCGCGTCTGGCAGCCCGTGAACAACAAGGTGCGTCTCGGGGTGGTGGCGGCGTGGTTGGGGGCGGGGCGGCCGCGGGCACGCCTCAGCCGCCGCAGCCGCATTGTGCACGCGCCGGCCGCCGCGCGCCGCCGCGGCCCCTGCGCGCTTTTAGCCCTTTCTGAGCGCGGCTCGACGGCGGCGGTGGGGTCGCGCGGGGCGCCAGCCGGCGGCCGCACCACCTCGTGCACGGAAGTGTTGGCCCTCGAGCCGCCCCGCCCCGCCCGGCGCCGTCCGCGCCTCCGCCGACCCGCCCCTCCCAACGTCGGCTTGCGCGACATTGTCGCGAGCCGTCGGGAAGGCGTCCGAGGCGGCGGACGGCGCCTGCGTGCCGTGCGCGCGCTGGATATGATGGGCCGCCGCGCAGTTGCGCGCTGAAGCGGCCGCGCCGCGCCACCCGCCGCCCCTTGACCCCCACCCACCCCCGCGTCTGCCGACGGGCGCAATGTCGCCGCCGCTGCGGGGGCGGCGGGTGGAAATGCGGGCGCGGTGGGCAGCGGGCGGCGCGGCTGCAGGGCGTGCGACGATGACCAACGCATGCGGACCCCTTTTCTATTTGGGCGCGAGGGCGGCGCCGGCCCACCCGCCCGGTCCGCCCGCCCCCCTCCGCGCGCGCCCGCATCCATCGGCGCGCCGCCAGCCGTGATCGGCGCAACCCGCCGCAGCGACCCCGACGCTCGCCCTCACGCCGCCCCGCGGCCGCCGGCCGCGCCGCCCCGGTCGCCCACGCGGCGACCCGCGTGATCGGCCGCGCCGCCCCGGTCGGCCGAGGCGGGCGCGGGAGGCGCGCGGGCGGCGCGAGCGCGCGCGCGCGCCGCCCGCCCTCTTTCCCGCCCTCCGCCCCCCCCCCCCCGTGCTGCTATGGCTCCTCCCCCCTATCGCTGGGGCTCACGAGCGCCCCCCTTCCGTCGCAGTTCTTCGAGACCTTCTCCTACCTTCCCCCCCTGGACGACGCTGCCGTCGCCAAGCAGGTGGACTACATCACGCGGTAAGAGAGAGTGTGTGGCGGGCGGGCGGGACGCGGCCGAGGGTGGGCGGGAGGCGGGCGAGGGCGGGAGACAGGCGGAGGACGGCGGGGCCGCGGCGCGGCCTCCTCCCCGCGCCGGCCGCCCGCCCCGGCGCCTGCCCACCCCTCTCCCCGCCCCACCCCCAGCAACGGCTGGGTCCCGTGCCTCGAGTTCGCCGAGCCCGAGCTCGCGTACGTGTCTGACACGAACGCGAACCGCATCAAGATCACCAACTGCTACCAGGTGGGGAGGGGGCGGAGGAGACAAGAATGAGAGAGACGCGCGGGACGAGAGAGGCAGACGGGGGATGAGAGAGGGAGGAGCGCGAAGCACGCGGGGGCGGCGGGCCGCGCGCGCGACCCCGCACTCGCCCACCTTCCCCCACCTTTCCGCCCAGGACAACCGCTACTGGACCATGTACAAGCTGCCCATGTTTGGCTGCACCGACTCGTCCCAGGTCCTCAAGGAGATTGACAACGCGACCAAGTCCTTCCCCAAGGCCTACATCCGCCTCGTCGCGTTCGACCCCAACCGCCAGGTGCAGGTCGCGGGCATGCTCGTCCACCGCCCTGCGGGCGCCAACGACCTGCAGCCCATGGCTGGCCGCTCCGTTTGAAGTGGGGGCGAGGGGGGCGTCGCCTGACGACTCCCTTTCGACCACCGAGGCAGCTGCAGCGCTCAATAATCCCCTTGGCGGCGACGACGTGACGGCCGCGCGGCCGCCCTTGCCCGTGTGGTAGGGGGCGAGGGGCGGTGCGCGCTCACGCGTGCCGCCCCTCGCGCGACGCGGCGGGCGCCCAACTGGGCCCCGCCGCGGCCGGCACGCGCGCGGCGGACATAATCTCCAGCGGCCATCTCGCCGCGGCGGGAGCCCTGATTCATTTCGGGGCGCCCCCGCGACTCTTAGCGGCCGGGCGGTGGGGGGGGGCTCGGCCCGGTCTTTTCCGGGCCCTTGCCCTCCGCCGTCGGCCGCGCTCGCGCAATAACCCGAGAAGACAATCATCCACGTGCCCTGTAATAAATGCGTCACACCGAAAAAAAAAGAGGGGCTGGAGAGAGCGCGGCGTCGACCGCGGCCAGACTCGTCGCCGGCTTCAGGCTGCTAACGGTTTTTCCCGGCCGCCTCCCTCCCAGATGCCCGCCGCGGTCGTCGGCTTCATCGGTCCGGCGACGCCCCTGGCGGCCGGTGCGACCAGAGGAGGCGCGCCCGGCTCGCGGCGCGGGCGCGGGCGCGGCGGCATCCGACCGCCGTTTCCCTCCTCCCCTCCACCAGAAATGGCGGCCGGCCTGCAAACGCACCTGGCCTCCTTGCAGGACGCCGCGGACGATGCCGAGGGGGATCCGGAGTTTGGCGCGCAGCTCCTGCTCGCGGGAGACGGCGCCGACACCGCCGACGCCGCGCTCGTCGCCGGCGCCGAAGCGGTGGCCAGCGTGGCAGGTGTGTGAAGCGTGGTGGACTGGCTGCCGGCGGCCGCTGGCGCACTCTTCAACCAACCCCGCCCCGCTGTCTCTCTTGTCTTTCACAGACCTCGCCCTTCGCTCCTCCATCATCCTGATCGCCCTGCCCGGCGATGGGCCCCTGGAGGAAGCGGCGGCGACGATCGCCAAAGCGTGCAAGGGCGCCGCCGGCCGCACTCTGATCTCCCTCGGCCCCGCGTCGGCCGCCGCGCTGGCCGCCGCCGCCAAAGCCGCGCCCGGCCATGACTTCGTCGCGGCCCACGTGACCGGTGGCGCGGAAGCGGCGCGGCATGGGGTCTTGCTGGCGCACGTTGGAGGTGGAGCCACCGCCGCGCGCGCCACGGCAACCCGCCTCCTCACCATTCTCGTCGCCGACGCGTTCGACCTCGGCCCCGACATTACAACCATCGCCCACCTGGCCGGCGTCGCCGCCATCCTGACCGCGGGCCTGCTCCAGGCGACGGCCGAGGCGATGGCGTGCGCCGAGGCCGCGAAAATTCCGCACGCCCGCGCGCACGTCGCGCGGCTGGCGTCCGAAATCGCCACCCCGGCCGGCTGCGCGTCCGTGCTGGGGCCGGCCGCCGCGGCTCGGCGCATGGCCGAAGGCGCCGCGCGCCCCGCCCCCCCCGACGCCGCCGTCGCCGCGCTCGCGGCGGCAACCCGGCACGGCCTCGCGTCGGCCAAAACTCTCAAAGCCGCGACCGCGGCCGCGACCGCGGCCGCGGTGCGGCTGCAGCAGGTGGAGGAGAGCGGGGGCGGCCACCTCGACGCGGCCGCGCTCGTCGCCGCGGTCCGCGACGCGGCCGGGCTGCCGCCGTGAGGCGGCGGCGAATGTGAGTGCGTTGAACAAAAACGTTGACAAAAACGTGTTGACAAAAAGGGCGCGCCTCTGCCTCCCCTAGCCCCCCGCTCCCGTTTACTCTCCGCGCGCCGCGCGCAGCGCAGCCAGCTCCGGCGCCCCCGCCGCCGCCACCCCTCCCTCTACCCCCAACACGCACCGCTCCCCCGAATGCCGCTCCACCGCCGCGAGCAGCACGCCCGCCTTGGACGGCCCCGCGGTGAACGAGTCGAGCCGCCCTTCGGGCCCGCGAAATAGTTGAAACGTGGGCAACGCCTTGACCCCCATCGCGCGCGCCACGTCCTTGTTCGCGTCGAAATCGCACTTGATGAACAGGACGCACGGGTTCGTGGACGCCATTGCAACCACCTTGGGGAAGACGCCCCTGCACGCGCGGCACCAGGTCGCAAAGAAATCGACGACGACCAACTTATCCCCAGCGCCGGCCAGCAGGCCCAGCAGCTCGTCCAACGACGTCGCAGACACGAGATTCGGCAGCTCCTCGTGCGCGTCCCACCACTTGGGCGCGGCGGGGGCGGTGTCGGACGGCGCAGCAACGTCCGGCGGCGCGGCGGCGTCGGACGGCGCGGCGGCGGCGGCGGCCGCGACGGCCCTCCTGCCGCCATGGACGCGAAGATGGGTGCTGAATCGGTCGTCAGCGCGGCTGGCGCACGGCGCGGGCGCCGATGGCGGCGACGGCGCGCGCGCGGGCACGCGCGCCGCGCCAAGCAGCGGCGCCCGCGAAGTGGCCGAGGGCGCGGCGGCGGCCGCCATACGCGCGCGCCCGCGGGCGGGAGGGCGCGGCATGGGCGGCGGAAAGTAGCCCGGCCCGCGGCGCCCTCGCAAAGAGGCCGTCGCTCTTCTGTTCTGCCTCCCTCGCTCTCCTTACACGCACAGCGCATCCTCCTCCGCGTCGCGCACCGCGGCGTCTAGGGCGGCGGCCTGGCGCGAGGCAGCCGCTGTCGCGGCGGCGGCCGCCGCGGCGACCGCCCTTGCGCGCGCAAGCTGCGCGGCCGGCGGCGCGGGCGCCGCCCGCGGCGGCGCCGCGGGCGCCAGGTGCAGCGCCGCCACCCGGCGGGCCAGGGACAAGATATCGGTCGCCAGCGAGGCGGCGGCGGCTTCCAGCGCGGGCAGCTCGCGCGCGGCGAGCGCGCGCTCGGCCGCCGAAGCCGGTCGCGGCAGCGACCAGTGCAGCTTGGCCAGGAGGCGGATGCGGGCTTCCAGGTTGGCCTGGAGCTTGACCGCTTTCTCCAGTCGCTCCCGGGCCGCAGCCCGGGCGGAGGCGGCGCCCCGCGCGCGGTCGGCGACCCCGCGCGCGGCCGCGGTCGTGGACGCGGCGGCGGCGCGCAGGTCCGCGCCAGCTCCAGCCATCGCCGCCGCCGCCGTGTGCGCATAGTGCACGTGCGTCGCGGTGAGGGCGCGCGTGGCGAAGGCAAGGGCGGCGGCGCCCGCGGTGGTGGAGCCGTCGGCCGCGTCGCCGGAGGACGGCGGGAGGGCCACCTTTGCCGGCGCTTCAGCCAAAACTTTGGCCAGCGCGGGCGACGGCGGCTGTGTGGCGGCCTCCGGCAGGCGGCGGGGCGACCCCGCGGCCGCCGCCGCCCCCGCCGCGCGCGCCGCGCGCGCGAGCGCCGCGCGCCCCCCTCCCAGCAGCAGCACCAGGCCGCCGTCGGCGGGCGGCGCGGCCAAAGGAGCGACCGCGATGGGTATGGAGGATGGTTCGGCGCGCGGCCCTAAGCGGAGAGACCGCGCGCGCGCGCGGGGCAGCCCCGCGCCCCCCCCACCCCCGGCCAGCCTCGCCGCCAGCGCGGGCAGCCAGTCGACGTCCAGCGCGAACGCGTCAGCACCGCGCGTCACGTACAGGCGGGCGGGGTCGTCGGGGTCCGGGGAGAGGAGGGGGAGGTGAGAAGGCGACGGGGTGGGAGCGCCGCCGCCGGCACCCCCTCTCCCTCCTTCCCCTCCGAGCTCCACCGCGTCCAGCAGGAGGCCGCGCCGACCGGTCACTGGAGGCGCGGCGCGGCACACGGAGCGGACGGCGGCGACGCCGCCGCGGGGGCCCGGCGCGACGCGGGGAGGCGCGGCGGCGAACGCGGGGGCCGCCGCGCCCGCGACCGCGAGCGCGACCAGCCGTCCGCCCGCGGTCGCGACAACCAGCGCGAGCGCGCCGGGCGCGCGGGCGAGGCAGGCGAGGCCGACGGCGGCGTCCCCCGCGGCCACCACGCGCGCGGACGCGCCCCCGCCCGCGCCCACCGGCAGCGGCCCCGCGAGCGCGGGCGCGTGCTCGTCCAGCGCGTGCGGGCGCACGCGCACGAGGCCGTGCTCGTCGCCGGGGCCGGGCGGGGGGAGGGCGCGCTGCGCCCACGCGCGCGGCTCGCCCGGCGCGGACGCGGCGGCGAGCGCGGCCGCGTCGGCCGCCGGCAGCGCGGCGCCGAAAGGGGCCACGGGGCACAACGTAAAGATCGATCCATCGTCCGCGGCGATGTAGACCGTGAGCGCGTCCCAGCCGGCGGGCGGCCCGCACGCGAAGGCGGCCGCACGGCGGCCGCCCGCGCCGGGGTCGCGCAGGCCCAAGCCGGACGAGGACCCCCCGCTCCGCAGGCCGGCTAAATCAAACTGTTGCTCGGGGGTGGCCGCGTCGGCGACGTCGTAGAGGCGGAGGACGGAGTCAGAGGTGAGAAGAAACACGTGGCGCGCGCTCGCCGGGTGCCACGCCAGCTGCAGCACGCGCAGGCCCGGCCGCGCGGCAAAGAGCGGGGCGGCCAGAGGGGCGGACGGGGTGGGCCCGGCGCCGCCCGCGGCGACGGCCGCGACGCGCGCGGCGTGCGTGTCGGCGTCGGACCGCGACGGGCCCGCGAGCGCGGCGCGCGCGCCGTCGGGCGAGATGGCAAAGTGGGCGACGTCAAAGTCGAGGGGGGGGTCGAGCGCGAGGCGGCGGATGGGGGGTGGAGGGACGGGCGGCTGGAGAATTGGAGGCGAGGGAGGGAGGGTCGTCGCGCGCGCCCGGTTGCCGCCCGATTCTTTCCCCGCATCCACCACCCGCACCTCGTCCCCCAACAAGTACTCCCGCATGTCGGCCGCCGCGATGCCGCCGTCGGACGTGGCGACATAGAGCCTGCCGTCGCCGTCGGCCGCCATCGGCCCGCCGCCGCGCGCGCCGCGCGGCGGGCAGGGGCCTGCGCCGGCGAAGAGGGCGGCGCCCAGGTCGGGCGCGAAGGGGCGCTCCATGGTGTGGGGAGTGGATGGGGAGAGAGAGCGCGCGCCGCTGCGTCGAATCCCTCTCGCTCTCGTCTCTCTCTCTTTCAGGCGCCTCCGCCCCCTCCTCCTCCCCCCTCCGTCCTCACCACCGTACCCAACGCCGCCGCCTGAAACGGGTCGGGCAGCTCGACATCGTCCAGGTGCGGGGCGGGGAAGCGGAGAATCGCGGCAACCCCCGTCACGCGGTCGAGCGCCTCGCCGCTCGCGTGCGCCCCAGACAGCACGTGCACGACGCCCCCGGACGCGCGCACGGTTTCCGTGAGCGCCACGTACGCGGCGCGCACGCCGGGGTCTGCGTTGCGGAAGAGGGTGTCGGAGACGAGGAGCGTGGCGACCGCCCCCATATCCGCCGCCGCCCCCACGTGCCCCGGCCCGTAGAACGCGCGATCCGGGGTCGCGGCCAGCGTCTCGAAAAAGGCCTCGAGCGCGGCCGCGTCGCGCGAGGCGGCGGTGTGCGCGACCGCGGCGCGCGCCGCGTCGCTGCTCAACACCTCGCGCAGCGCGTGCCGGTACGCGCACGACGCGTGCGCGAGGATGATGCGGTCGGCGTTTTGCGCGATGGCCTTGATGTCCCGTTTGGACGCTTCCGCGAGCGCGTGCGCGCGGAAACCGTCCTTGCTGAACCCGGGCCCCGCGACGAGCAAGCACTTGACCACGCCCCAATCCACGCACCGCAGCACGGCCGCCAGGCAGCGCTCGTAAAAGGCGGCGATCGCTTTGTCGTAGCCCTGGGCGGCGGCGCCTTTCTTGCGCGGGAGGGAGACTTCCACTTTGGCCGCCGCGCTCGACGTCGCGCCCCCGACGAGGCAGAGCGTGGCCAGCCCTTCCTGGATGAGGAGCACGGCCAAGTCCGCCGTCGCGGCCAGCTCGGTCGCGGCGCGCAGGCGCGCGGTGTCGAGCGCGTCCCAGCGCGCCTTGAACACGGAGAACGCGCGGTGCGGCGCCAGCTCGAGCGTGTGGCGTGCCCCGAGGCGCACGGACTCGCACTCGGTCGTGTTGCGGCCCGCGACGCGCAGCGTGAGGCCGGCGGCGTCGTATTCAGTGGACTCCGCCGACACGGTGAGCGTGATTTTCACGCGCTCGCTCGCGCCGCCCGCCGCGCCCGGCGGCGCGGCCACCTTGCGAAACGTGGTCGCAGTGACCGAGTCGCCGGGGCGGACCAAGTTGTAGGCGTGCCACATGTCTTCCGCTAAGTGAAAAGAAAAAGGGGGGGCGGGTTGTCAGCGCCTCGCGCCCCGCATTCCGGCCGCGCCCCACGCCATCCACCCCTCTCTTTCGCGCGCACCGTCCTCGGGCACCAGCTTGACCTTGGCCGCCTCGCCCGCGGGCGGCAACTTGCCGAGCAGCTTCATCGGGGCAGGAGGGGGGGCGGCGCCGCCCGGGGCGGGTGGGGAGGTGGGAGAGGCGGGCGCGCGGGGGGGCGGCCGCGATGGGGCCCGGCGCGCGGCCCGCGGGAGTGAAGGGCGCGGCGCGCTCGGCCGGCCGGCACACCCTTCCGCCGCCCCAACCGCCCAAATGCCCTCCCGGCGGTGCGTCAATGCTTTGCATGTTGCGCTGCGAGCCAGTGGTGGCGTCGGCGCGCCACGACGCCCCACAACCAACGCCCGAGGCCGACCCCATTTCTTTTTTTATAGCAGCCCCGCCCTTCTCGGCTCCGCCGTCGCCCTCGTCCGCCCCCCCGGCCTGCCCACCCTGGCCCTGGTAGCCAGTGCGGCCGCCGACCGGCGGCGCGCGCGGGGCAGCGCGGTCCCTGCGCGCGCGGCGTCGGCCGCGTCGGCGTCGCTCGCCGCCGTCGCCGCGCACTCGCGCGCCCTGGATGGCAGCAAGCAGCTCGTCCCGTACAACCCGGACGCCAACCGGTCGCGCAATCCCGGGCGCAGGCTGGGCGTGGCGGCGAGCGCGGCGCCGAAAGCGGCGACCGCCAAAGCCGCGGCCGCGGCCCTTCCGCGCCCGCCGCGCCCACCGACCGGTTCGGTCAACGCCGCTTTTGCCGCCGCGTCCCGAGCGGCGGCCGCGGCCGCCGGCGGCACCGGCCAAGGCGTCGCGCGGTCGCCGGACGCGGCGCAGCGCGCGGCGCGCGCGGCCGCGCGCGAGCGCGCGCGCTGGGGGTTGGTGTGATGAGGAGGGAGCGGTGGGTGTAGTGGGGCGGCGAGGCGGCGCTCCTCACTGCAACAACGCCCCGCGGCCGCCGCGCGCAGACAGCGCGGTTCAGACCGGCGCCCGTCTGGCGGCCGCCCCTTCCCCCCAATCCCCCGGACGCTATGCTGGCGCGCGCCGCGACCGCGTCCCGGCCGCTGGCGCCGGCGCGAGGGGGGCATGCGGCGCGGCGGCGCGTGGCGGCGGCGCCCGCGGCGCGCCCCCGCCTGCCGCCGCCCCCCCCCCACGCTCCCCGCATTGCGCGCCTGACCCTCGTCTCCGCCCTCTCCGACTCGGCCGTGCCTACCCCTGCCCCGTCGCCGCTCGCGCGCGCCACCCGCGCCGCCGCGCTCGGCGCCGCGCTCGCCCTGGCCGCCTACACCGCGTCCCCCGGGGGCGTGCCGCTGCTGGGCGTGCTGCTGGGGGCGGGCAGCGGGCTGGCCGCCAAGCTCGCGGGTGAGAAAAAGCGGACAGGCGGCCCGCGGCGGACACATGCCGCGGCGAGGTCGTTCCTCCCCCCCCGCCGCCCACGCCCCCCCCCTCCCCCCCGCACAGTCACCGGCGCCGTCGCCAAATCGGCGTGGGCAGGCCTCGCCGCTGGCTGCCTGCACACCCTCTCCGGCCCGGACCACCTCGCCGCGCTCACGCCGCTCACCATCGGCCGCTCGCACGCCGCGGCGGCGTTGCTCGGCGGGCTGTGGGGTTTCGGGCACTGTGTCGGGCAGCTGCTGCTGGGGCTGGCCATGGTGCTGCTCAAGGTGGGGAGGGAGGGGAGAGGGGGACCGGGTTCGGCCGCGCGCGCGGCGGCCAGCGCCGACCCGCCTCCCTCCCCCCCTCCAGGACCGGTTCACGTCGTTCGTGCCCGCCCTGACCAAGTACGGCTCCGCCACCGTGGGCGGCACCCTCGTCGCCATCGGCGCGGTCGGCCTGTGGGAGACGTGGGCGGCCGTGCGCGAAGCGGACGCTGGGGGACCACCTCCCCCCCCCCCCCCCGCCTCGACCGCATCCCGCACCACGGGCTGGACCCTGGCCGCCGGCGTCGTGTACGGTTTGCAGCCGGACGCCCTGTTCGTGGTTGTCCCTGCCCTGGCCCTCCCCACCCGCGCCGCCGCCGCCGCCTACATGCTGTGCTTCCTCGTGGGCACCGTGGGCGCCATGGGCGGCTACGCGGCCGCCATCGGGGCCGCGTCGCGCGCGGTGGCCGACGCGACGCGGTCGGCGCGCGCAGTCGGGCGACTGTCGGCGGCCGCTTCGGTCGTGGCGTTGGCCGTGGGCGGGGCGATCCTGGCGTCTGCGGCCGGCGTGGGCTTGCCCTGGGTCTCGTTTGCGACGGCGTGCGCGCATTGAGGACGGGGGGAGGGTGGGTGGAGGGAGGGCGCCACGCGCCCGCTCCGCGGCGCGACGCCGCGCCCCCGTGCTTTTCTTTCCCGGGTAATGTTGCACGGCGCGCGCATCACGGTAATGTTGCACGGCGCGCGCATCACTCCCACACACGCAACGCAAAAGCAAAGCAACGCAAAGCACAGCAAAGCAGGCGCCCCTCCCACCCTCTCCTCCCCTCTCACAGCGCGTCGCCCGCCCCGCCCTCCAGCCCTTCCTCGCCGTCCACCGGCGGCGGCGGCGCGGCGCCAGGGTAGGAGATGCGGAGCACGTCCCGAGAAGGGTGCGCGACTTTGAGCGCCGCGGCAAACGCGGCCACGTGCGCCAGCGACCGCGGCGACCACCCACCCCACTGCTTGCCGAGCATCACGACGCGCAGGTGGGGCAGCGCGGCGACGGCGTCCAAAGGGGCCGTGATCTCCAGGTCCGCGTTGTCCTCGAGGTAAATCTCTTGCAAGCTCCCGCACGCGGCCAGGGCGGCCGGCACGACCGTCAGCGCGTTCTTCTTGAGGCCGACCGCCTTCAGGTGGGGGAGGCGGGCGAGGCCCATGGGGACGCCGGCGTCGGTGACCCGGTTGTTCGTCACGTCCAAGATCCGCAACCCGACGAGCCCTTCCACCGCGGGCGGCACCGCGGGCAGCTTGCACTGGGCAATGTTGAGGCACTGGAGCCGGGTCAGGCGCGCCATGGACGGCGGCAGGCCATAGTGCGGCGCCAGGGCGTCGCCGAGGTCGTTGTCTTCCAGGTCGACCGTCTCGAGCGCCGCGCAACTCGTCAGCACCGCGGGCAGCGCGCGCAGGCCGCACGAGTTGAGATTGATGTAGCGCAGGGCGGAGAGACCGGCCAGCTCGGGCGGAAACGCGGGCGGGAGCGCCGCCGCGCCGGGGTCGGCCGCGGCGCCGCCGCCGCCGCCGGGGCCGCGCCGGAAGGCGTCACCCAGGTAGACGTTGCCCTCCACGTCCAGGGAGGTGAGGGCGGCGCAGAGGCCGAGGGTCGGGGGGAGGTGGGAGAGGGTGCAAAAATCGAGGTTTAGCACGGCGAGCGACCGCAGCGCCGACACGCCGCCGGGCAGGCTGGTGATGCCGTAGTGGCAGGACAGGGTCACATGCGTCAGTTTGGTGAGCCGCGACAGGCCGTCGGGGAAGCGGGGCAGCCCCCACCGCGCCTCGGGCTCGCCGTCGCCCGCGTCGGGCGGTTGGTCGCAGTCCAGCACGAGCTCCTCCAGGCCCACCAACGATTCCAACGACCGCACGTCCTCCTCGACCATGGGCGCGCGCACGCCCTTGACGACCAGGGAGCGCAGGCGCGGCGCGCGCGACAGCGCGGCCCACAGCGGGGGACCCACCAGGTCCGCGCAGCGCTCTATGGCGACCGCCGTCGCGCCGGGGGCGATGCATGCGACGAGGGCGCCGAGGTCGGCCGGCGTGAAATCGTGCAGCGGCGGCGCGGGCGCGGCGGGCGGCGCGGCGCCGTGCGGGTCCGCGGCGCCGCCGGGGGGCGGGAATTTGGAGGGGCCGCCCCCGGCCGCCCCCCGCACGCGCAGCCGGCGCACGGACGCCCCTCGCGCCGCCGCCCACGCCAGCACGCGCGCCGCGCGCACGCGGCGCGGCGGCGGCGGCAGCGGCCCGCGCGCGCAGTCGAGCGCGGGGGGGGCGTGCAGCGCGCAGTCGGCGCCGCCGGTGCAGGCGCCAGATTCCAGGGCAAAGTTGAGGTCGAGGCCGGACCACAGAGGGAGGGGGCGGCGGAGAAGGGAGGCCCACGAGGAACAGACCAGCGGCAGCGTCTCGCGGGCCGCCCACGGCGGCAGCATGCCAAAGATGTGGAGCAGGACGTCGGCCGGGAGCGTGGAGATGGGCGGCTCGCGCTCGCGGCGGCGGGGAGGGGGGCGGAGCACGGGGGGGGTCGGGGGGGGGGCGCCGGGCGGGCGGCCGGCGGGGGAGGTGGCGGTCGACCGCCGGCCGCGGCGCTGCCGCCGCGCGTCGGCCGGCGTCGAGGGCGGGGGAGGAGGGTCTGAGAGAGGAGGGGGCCGCGGGTCGGCCGCCGCGGCGCGGTGGGGGACCACCATTTGGTGGCACGAAAGCTGTCCGCCGCCGGCACGGCACGCTGTCGTGTGTCGGTTGCCTCTTAGAAGGGGTGGCGGCCGCGGCGGCGCGCCCATGCGCCGCGCCGCGGCCAGCCGCATTTGCCGCCGCCGCAAGCCGGCGCCAAGCCCCGCCCAGAGACGCTTCACGCACCAGCATCCGCCTTCATCGCGCTCTTGCGGCGGCCGCGGCGGGCGGGCGGCGCGAGAGTGGGGGCGCTGGCGCCGGCAGCGCTCCCTGCACTCCCGCGCCGCCGCCGCCCGGGGCGCGCCGCCCCGCCGCCGCACCATGGAGACAACGACATGGATCCAGTGCAGCCGGCCCAACTGCGGCAAATGGCGCAGGGTGGGGCGCGCAGTCGCCGACGCGCTGGGGGAGGCGGACGAGTGGTGAGGGAGTTGGAGGCTGAGGGTGTGCCGCTTGTGGCGCACGCGCCCTGGCGGCGGAATGAGGGCGGGAGGAGGGGCGGAGGCCGCCGCGCCGCGGCGCCGCGCCGCGACATCCCGCCGCCACCCCTCCCCACCCTCCACTATCTTTCAGGTATTGCGAGTACAACAAGGAGACGACGTACGCGTCCTGCGTCGCGCCCCAGGAGCGGACGGACGACGAGATCGACGCCGACCTCGCCGCGGCCGAGGTGGGAGAAGGGTGGAGGGCAGGGGTGAAGAAGGAGGCATCACCGTGCGTTGGGAGCGGGCGGGAGCGGGCCAGCCGACCCGAAACCCCCTCTCCCTCAGGAGGCCGCCGCCACCCCCCGCCCCACTTTCACCGGCCGTTTCGAGCCCGCCGACGCCTTCGCCGGCCCCCGCCCCGGCATGGCGTTCAAGGCTGGCCCACTGGGCGTCGGCTACTACGGCGACGGCGGCGGCGCAGCGGTGGAAACGGTGGGGGCGCCGCCCCCCCTCGTCGCGCGCCGCCCCGCCGTGTGGCAGCTCGTGGCCGACAACGTCTACATCCACCGCCACGCCAAGGCGCTGCACGACGATGACGTCATGCTCTGCGCGTGCCCCGCGGGGGGCGGGTGCGGCGCGTCGTGCATCAACCGCACGCTCAACGTGGAGTGCGTCGCCCCCCACTGCGCCGCCGGCCGCGGCGGCGACTGTGGCAACCAGGCGTTTGTGCGCAAGCGGGCGGCGCGCATCGAGTCGCGGCGGGCGGGGGCCAAAGGGTTTGGCCTGTTTGCGGTCGACGCGATTTCCAAAGGGTCGTTCATCACCGAGTACGTGGGGGAGGTGCTGGAGGAGGAGGAGTACGCCCGCCGCAAATCGTTCTATGCGGAGGTAGGGAGAGGGGGCGGAGGGGGAGCGAACAAAGGGGAGCGAAACGGTGCGCTCGACTCCCCTTTCAACGCCCATCCGACCCCACACTCACCCTCCCCCCCCCATTCGACCGCTCCCTAGGTCGGTCAACGCCACTACTACTTCATGAACGTGGGCAACGGGGAGGTCATCGACGCGTGCCGCAAAGGGGGCCTCGGCCGGTTCGTGAACCATTCGTGCGCGCCCAACGCGGAGACCCAGAAATGGGTGGTCCGCGGCGAGCTGGCGATCGGCATGTTTGCGACGAGCGACATCAAGGCGGGGGAGGAGATCACGTTTGACTACAATTTCGAGCGGTACGGCGACAAGCCCCTGCGCTGCTTGTGCGGCGCCCCGTCCTGCCGGGGCGCGGTCGGCGGCGGCGGCCTGGACGGGTACGAGTTCTCGTCGGGGGACGAGGGCGGGGACGCGGGCAACGACCCGGAACCCATCATGGTCGACGCGGAGCGCGCGGCCGACCCCGCGCTCGCGGCGGTGCTGGAGGCCGAGGTCGGGTTGGCCCCCGGCGAGACGCCGCTGGGCACACGCAAAAAGGCGGCGGCGGGGGGGCCCAAAAAGCCCAAGGGCGCGGACTCGGACGACGAGGATTACAGGGACGACGGCGCGGCGGCCGCCAAGGGGGGGCGCAAGGGAGGTAAGGGCGGCCGCCGCGGCGCCGACGACTCGGACGACGACGACGATTCCGGCGACGACGCCGGCAACCGCCGCGCACGGCGGCCCGCCCGCGGCGCCGCGGGCCGCCGCTCCGGCGGCGGCGGCCGCCGCCGCGCCCTGGTCGCGTCCGCGCCCCGCTTTGCGCGGCGGTCGGAAGTGGACCGCCGGCTCGAGGCGCTCGTCGGCGCCTCGGGGCGCCTGCGCGACGGCAACGCGGATTCAGTGGTCACTCTGCTCCGCCTCTTCAACCTGTGCGACGTCCAGGCCGCGCCTGGAATGTCCGCCGTCACCGGCCCCGCCCCCGCCGACGGCGGCGCGGCGGCGGGCGGGCGGCGGCGGGCGCGGTTGGCCGACTTGTCGCTGCTCCTCGACGTCGTCTTGAAATCCACGTCCCCCTCTGCCCGCCGCGCCCTCGCCGACCTGGGCGCCCTGCGTCAGCTGCATGCCGCCGCCCTGCGCTGCGCGGCGGCGCCCGACGCGGCGCCCGTGCTGCGCAAGGCGGTGCGCGCGGCGGCCGCGCTCCCGGTCGCGGCGGCCGCGCTCCACGCGCGCTCCACCGCGCACGGCTCCTTTGGGGATGTGCTGGCGACGCTGGCGACGACCCATGCCGACCCCGAAGTGCGGCGCGGCGCGGGCGAGCTGCTTGCGCGCGCGCCGCCGCCGGGCGGGTGGGCCGCGCCGCCGCCGCCGCCCGCCGCGCCGCCGCGGCCGCCCTCGGCGGCCGCGCTGCCGGTGTCGCCGCCGTCGGCGTCCGTGGTGGCGCGCAAGCCGCGGGTCGCGCCCGCCCCCGCGGGCCCGACGGCCGAGCTGCCGCCGGGCGTCGGCGCGAGCGCCGCGCGGCCCGCGGCCGACGCGCCGCCGCCGCCGCCGCTGCTCATGATGCAGGGGGCGGGGGGGAGCTGGAGCGTGCGATCGGCGCCAGGCGGCGGCGCTGGCGGCTCGTGGGGCGCGCCGGCGGCGCCAGCGCCGCGCGGCGGGCTGAGCGCGCCGCCCGCCGGCGGCCCGCCGCCGCCGCCCCCCCCCCCCCCCCCCCCCCCCCCCCCCCCCCCCCCCCCCCCCCCCCCCCCCCCGGCGCCGCCCCGCGCCCCCCGCCCCGCCCGCCGGCCCGGGGGGGGGGGGGC
>Ga0315288_10000342_pt1 | contig 58786 bp, 86 predicted proteins | sample YL17G11_20_MG_FD_203454 | JGI IMG/M metagenome (GOLD analysis project Ga0315288, IMG submission 203454) | Sediment microbial communities from Yellowstone Lake, YNP, Wyoming, USA - YL17G11_20 | ecosystem: Environmental > Aquatic > Freshwater > Lake > Sediment | place: USA: Wyoming | collected...
AAGCATCTTAGTTACTTATCTTAGTTACTTCCCTTGCTTTAGAAAACGTCTTTTAGCCTTTCAGCTATTCCTTACAGTTTCCGTAAGATTAAATTAAAAAGAAAATAGAAGTTAGAGATTATCTGCTATCTTAGATTATAATTAAGGATTTAGAGCAGTTTGTATTAAATGCCATGCATCCTGATAGGGAAACTTTCTATCTTTAGGGTTATCTTTATGAACCCAATTCATCTTAAACTGACATAACCACTCTTCTTTTGGTTTATATTGGTTGGGAAATAAAAAAACCGTCTTCAAATCGTTTGCAGGAACTATCCATATTAATTTATAATTTGACATATAGACTATAAGAAAATCAAAATCTATTTTTGAGGGCAAACTTGAAAAACAAGAGTTCCCATTATAATTGGGATAATCATTATGGTCTAAATCTGATGCTTTTACTTGAATATCTAAATGTTTTTGACCTTTTTTTGATTTAATAATTAAATCCATCCCTTCTTCGTTTGTAGTATACCCCATAAAAACTTGATAACCTCTACAAAATAATTCTTGTGCCACATAATGCTCTCCTTTGTTTCCTATTGCTTTCTTTGACCCCCCGTTCTGTTGTTGCTTATTAGGATTAATATTCTTTTTAATTCGTATTTTATATTTTTTAGGGCAACAAGAATGACATCCATATTGTAATTGCCTTTTAACACCCCAAAAAGACTGTGTTCTTACTACGTTACCACATTTACAAACAAATTCAAATATACAAGTGCATACGACAATATTATTATTTCTATTGCAGATATGATTATCTACATCCTGTGCTGTCTTGACTTTAACTATGGGAAATTGCATCATTTATCGTCTATAAACAAGAAGTTATATATAAATCTGACTACTTATAAGTGTCAAATCAATATTTCTTAAATACGCATATCCCCAACGCATCGACAACCGTATGACTTATGACTTTTGTTGGCATATCTGGATACATTCCCTTATATTTAGGGCTAAGAAGGATAAGATTGACGTTTGCCTTGTCAAAGTTGTTGCCATAATCAACCTTTTCTGGTGTCTTTGCTAACATTTCTGCAAACTTGTCTCCCATAACCTTATCTTCCATCAATGTGCAATTATAAACGTCTTCTTTGCTCTTGTCGATGATTTCCCATATCCCTGCCTCATCGGTGTATCCGACATCAACCTCTGAGATAATCCTTTTATCTACTTCATGGGAGAGATACTTTCTAAGCCGAGATTTAGTTCCCGCACACCCGCCCAATAAGATTTTATATGTATGTGATACTATCCTTAACGTTTCTGCAACCTCTTTGAGCCATTGGATAAGGAAGTTTTCCCTGTTCTGCTGAAACCTGTGTGCCGATTGTCCCCCCGCATCCTGCTTTCTTGGGACATAACTCAGTTTATGGAAAAATACCTCAAAATCCTGACCGACCTTTGCGATTGTGCATTCATTGGCATCCATTGTAATGACTATAAACGTCTCGCCAAGATATTCTTCAGGGAGATTGAGCAGTTCTTTCCCGCAATGATACTTTTTAATCTTTCCTGAATAGGGGTGAATACTAAGTGTGCTGTCCCAAAATATCTTATATCCAGAAGAAGTTAAATCAAGACTGCTAAAGAGAATATGCGATTTTGCCGAGACCTGCAACGATGTCTTTCCTTGTCTGCAAGTCTTTGATGTTTGTTGCTGTAGCTAACTCTTTATCGACAAATGCCTTTGCATTCTTTGTCCCTTTCGGGAGATATAGACTTATTGCCATAAATATCTGAAAAGAAGATGTTATATTTAAAAGTAATTAAAAAAAAAAGAAAAAGTTTAATATAGTGTCTTTGTGATATTGCCTTTTTCATCAAGCCATCCGTCATCTATCATTGCTCGTGCAGTCCTGCCATACCATTTATTATAGACCCTGTAAATTGTTTTTTTTCTTTAGCATAAATTAGTTTGTGTTTCATCATCACACCTCATACATATAAACAAACCCGTCATTTCTCAGGGTCTCGTTTGTCTGATTATATCTGACTGTGACATCTTTCGGCAGACCTTTCTTTTTCAAAACGTCAATCATCTTCTTCTGCATCTTCTCGCTTAAATCAAAGTCTGCTGATGTAAATTCTGAATAGATGCTTTTAGGATTATTATAATGCCTGACATATAATATCTTCCTGTCCTTGTCATACTTCCCCCTAACCCATTCATTGAAATTGCTCTTATCCTGTGCTGTCATATCCCTGCTACGCAATAAATCTGAATGTGCGGTCTTGCCACCCATCAACATCTCGCCTGTTCTTGGGTTATACATGAAATTGTATACAGGCTCTTTATTATATTTGTCCGTTGAATTTAATATGTTAGAATTGTCTATATCAAAATTGTTTTTTGTATATGTGGATACCTTTATACCGTTTGCCTGAAGTCTTCTAAGATGCTTTTCGTCATCCAACGCTTTTATGTGTGCATCCCAATATGGATAACCTTGTTTCATCATCTCCATCTCATCTAACTCGTGGTTGATTGCCTCTAACTGCTCACGCTTTGGCATACCCTTGTCTACCAAAATGACGTTTTTCTTTATCTTTGGCTCAAACCCAAAAAGCATTGCACTTTCATGGTTCATTGCACCATAATCACGAGTTATGTCTGATGTCACATACTTTATCTTATATTCACCGACTGTTTTTGGTAACTTTATACCTCTTGCAGACAATGAATGGATGTATGGGTCTCGTGGAAGAACATTGTAGTAGCCACTACCGAGACCCCTTCCCTTCCCCTGCCTATGCGATTGCCTCATCTTTGTGATTATCTCTTCTTATTTTTCTGGTCTTCGTAAACGCCACCTGCGACTGCACCTAATATTGGCATCCCTACTGCAAATCCAACAAGACCGCCAACTACTGCACCCTTGACCACTTTCTTTCTCTTGCCCTTGCGTGACATTGCGTTAAGCCCTATCAATCTCCCTGATTTAGCAAGACCTTTTGTTGCTACTTTGAATGTGTCTCCTAAAGCATTGCCCATGCTTTTCACTCCTCTTTTAACCTTATTTTTTGTCATGTGTTTCACCTTTTACCTTTTGCGAATAACGAATATGTCTTGAACTTTCTCTTTCTCAACCGTTCCAACTCATTGTTGTGCTTTTTCATCAAATGCTCTGTTTGTAATAACGTCTCCCCTTCAATTTTCAATTCTGTCAATGGCATTACCCAAAAATGAAATAATACTGATGGAGAGCCTTGCCTCAGTTGTATCTTAGGATTTGGTATTCCCTTAGTCATCTGCTTGAATAATGATTGACGTTTCTTCATTTTTTCTTTTTACCTTTCGCCATCAACGACCTTCCGCTTACTTTATCAAGGTCTGTCTTTATGATTTTTGATTTATCCTTATCAAAGGCTTTGTCAAATAGTTTGTGAAGGACTGTCTGGAACTCATAACTTTCCCATGTCCTGTTTAGATAACTGACTGATGCTTTTTCTCTTTCACTTCCGTTTTGCATTAATATTGCAACGTGCTTGAAACCATTTCTTGTTCCTTCTGAATACATAACTACAGAATATTCAGGGTCAAGTTGGATTGTGTGCATATCCCCTCTTGCGTTGAGAGATTTAAATTTTTTAAGAGCATCTCTCTTTGAATATCCCATATAGAGTTGTTTTTTATGACCTTTGCTTATCTTTAAAGCACCACTTGGAAATACTTTTTCAACATAAGTCTTTTCTCCCTTTGCTGATAGACTATGTATGTGTGCATCCATTGGTGCTATGTTTTTGTAACCGCAACCCAATCCTTTACCCATCCCTTTTCTTGTGTTCATTCTTCCCACCTTTCTCCATCATCATTAACTGATTTTTTATCCCAATTGGTATTATCCGTCTCAAATCCTAACTTTTGTAGTCTCTTTTTGAGTTTGTTGCCTTTTAATAAGCCACTTGCTTTGAGATTTTTAGGATATATAGGAACAATTCCTAACATTGCTGTCTTTGTTAGTTTCCCTTTTTTATTGAACCAATCTCTTCTTCCATCAGGATACATAATTACCGTAGTCCCATCTGAATATGTAAGATAAAGATGTTTTCTTTTCTTTGCATCTGCAACCCAATGTGATAATACTTTTTTGCCTTTCGGTAAGACAGAAGGTTGTGTTACATAGGATTGAAATTCTTTCATAATTCCTCTTGTCTTTTTTACTTCTGACATTGGTAATTCCTTCAATCCTTTAGCATCAAGCCCTCTTATCTTTGCCTCTTTTAAAAGAGCCTTATATTTAACACGACCATATTTCTCTTCAGGGTTCATCCCAAACGTTATTGGATGGTCAATCATTAATTTAAGTTGCTCATTCTCAACATCTTGAAGGGTATCCTTAATTTGTGCATCACTTTCTGATGTTCCTGTCATCGTGTCAATTTCTTGGTCTAATTCTTTAAAGCGTTTTTTGACTGCTTTATCAGACATATTCTTACCTTTCGCCATCAACGAACTCCCATGAACTTTATCAAGGTCTGTTTTCAGAATTTGTGCTTTATCCTTATCAAAGTTTGCATCAAATAATTTGTGAAGGACTGTCTGGAATGAATAACTTTCCCATGTTCTGTTGAGATAACTGACTGATGCCTTATCTACTTCCTGCCCGTTTCTCATCAGGATTGCAACGTGCTTGAACCCGTTTCTTGTATCATCTGCATACGTTATCACGGAATATTCAGGGTCAAGTTGAATTGTGTGCATATCCCCTCTTGCGTTTAGTGTCTTTTTGCCTTTTGAAAACATAAAGGTTTCTTTTTTTACTTTATTTATTGAAACCCAATCCTGCTCAGTATATCTATCATATTTCCCTGTGTCCCTATTATATTCTTTATCAGAAAAACTAAATATTCTACCCGTTTTGACTATATCCCCATTAGCATCATCTTGAAACATTGGTTGCCTGAACTTTTTACCATAAGTATCATTGATAAACTTTTTAGCCTCTGGTAATGTTTTGAATAGTTCAACCTGTGTATCAAAAGTTGAATAATTATCATCCGTCTTCCTGAATGGTTTTGATGTTTTTACTATTTTTACTTCATATCTTAGTGATTTTATGCCCTTCGCACTCAGGCTATGTATATGTGCATCCATCGGTGCTATGTTCTTGTAACCGCATCCTAATCCTTTTCCCATTCCCTTTCTTGTGTTTTTCATTTTCATACCCCAAATATCTTTCTTAGACTATAAAACTTTATTTTCATTTGTTTTCTTCTGTGCTTATATTCTGTTCTTGGAACTTTCCCTAATAAATATCTTGTATCTAAATTGGTAACTTCTTTGCTCATCTTTTCAAATGTTTTTAATAGATTGCTTTTTGCTTTCATCGTGTTCACCTTTCAATTATTTGGATTTAATGGATATTGGTCTGAAACACCAGATATTTTCACAGGGTTCATATTGTGTGCCATTTCATCAGCTAAATTTTCAGGCACTCCTTTATTATTCACCAAGTCTTTGAATATCTCAATCTCTTTGAGTTCGTGCATCAATAACTTGCCATCTCTTGAATAATCCCCATCATCCCTGACGTAAACGTTAGTAGTGCCATCGGGTGCTATCTTTGTTGTTGCATAACCCTGTTCCCAATCCTCATAATCATCCTTGAACTTGGTATCAAACTCTTTGGCAGACAACACCTGCACGGTTGGTAACTTTAGATTAAGTTTCTTTTTGGTTTTGGCATTGAGTTTGTGCGACCAGACATTCTTATTATCTTTCAGCATGAAATCATCCATGTCAAACGTCTTTTCGCCTTTTGCATTGAGATGATGCTGTTCTGCCTTTGTATAATAATCAAAATGCTCTTGCGTTTTCAAATCTTCCCACGACTTGCCTTCCTTCTGTGCGATGTCTTTTGCAATTTCTGAATTGTTTTTAGCAAACAATACTGAATAATAATGCCCTTTAGCACCGTTTCTTATCGCTTGGACGTTTTTCGCCTCTGGTATCCTGTCAAAGATTGCATTACTCCTGTCATAAGGCTCATCTTTTGTCTCGATTGCAAATCCTTTTACTTTTGGGTCTTGCAAGTTTTTGCCTGTATGAATACCAATGACGTTGAAATCTGAAAAGGTCTTTGCCAATTGTTTTGCAGAATATGTCTTAATCCCTTTACCAGACAATTTATGTATGTGACTATCTATAGGAACTATATTCTTATACCCCTTGCCCATCCCTGCACCAAGTCCTTTTCTCATTTTGACCTCATAGATGTGTATACATCCCTGTGTGTGCTGTGAAAACGTCTTGCAGTTGGTCATTGTAAATACCATCAACTTTGTCTACAACCTTTCTTTTTTTAATACTTACATCCAAGAACTCTATATCATAAGTGTCCATTGAATTTAGTCTGATTTCAACCCAATTGATGTGCTTTGCATTTCTACCTATATTGAACCTTAGTAGTTGTTTTTTATCATCTTTTTGAAAGTTCTTTGCACCTGTCATCGCTATAAATCTGTTTCCACCCAATTGCTGAAGAACAACACCTGCATCGAATGAGCCTTTTGCTGATAATTTGTGTATATCTGGAACAAAAATATGGTTGTGACCTTTTGCATTGAGCCTTTGAATATCCCATAATTCAAATTCGTGTGCTTGTTCTTCAATTTCACCCTCTTTTTTCCTTTGCTCGTTATGTTTTTTTAACCATTTGTTAAAATTAGTTACATACCCTATTTTATCACCTGTCTCTTTATATGTTACAAGTGTCTTTTGACCTTTTGCTGATAATGAATGGATGTGACTGTCCATAGGAACAATGTTTTTGTAACCGCAACCAAGTCCTCTCCCCATTCCTCTTCTGACGTTTTTCATTGTTCAAATACCTCTATTTCATTTATATCAGATGTTGAAATTTCAGGGCTATCTATTGCTGATTTAAGTTCTTTTTTAAAACTACTTGGGTTCTTGAATTTCCCTTGAAATATGTAATTTGCAGAGAAATGATTATCCCCATCAAGTGATATTTTTTTTAGTTTTTTGTTGTTTGGGTTAAGATATGATAAATCTCTAAATTTTGGAACATCATAAAACGTATCTAATAATTCTATTGTTGTAAAATCTCTTGGCGTTTTTTTAATTATTTTTTTTTGAAAATAATTAATTATATCTTGTGGTTTGTCATCACTCCATACATTCAGATTTACCATTGCATAATAAGTTTTTTGCCCTTTCGCACTCAAGCTATGTATATGAGCATCCATCGGTGCTATGTTTTTGTAACCTGTTCCCAATCCTTTTCCTAATCCCTTTCTTGTGTTCATCTTGATTTTTACCTTAATTTTCCCGCCACATCACTTTACCACTTTTTAAATCTGTTGAACCCCCATCATAGTGAGATAGAAAGTGTTGCCAACCATCTTGTGAGATTGCGTCATCAACTGCATCTTCTGTATTTATTCCCCCTATCCTGATTGCCTCTTTCATAGCATCCCCTTTACCATAGATGCCTTCAAGATATTCAATTGGGTCTTCCAAATCTTCTTCTGTCTTTTTTTCAACTGCCTCTTCTTTGGCTTTATCAACAGCATCGTCTATCTCTTTCTGGATTTTATCTATTAATTCTTGATTAGGCTCTTCGTCCTCTTCAAGTTTTTCAATATCTTCTTTCTTTTCAGTATATTCATCCTCATCAAGATAATTTCCATCTATGAGTTCCCTAATCAACCTATTATCATATTGCTTGTCTTTTTCGCTTTCTATATCATCATAATAATTTTGGTTGCTGTCGGAAACATCACTTTCAAGTTGGTTTCTTAAATTATCAGTATTAATATGCCCTTCCAACCAAGAAGGAGTAAATAGTTCAGGCTCATTGTCAAGGTCTTCTTCAACTCTTTCTCTTGCTACTTTTTCAGCATCATCTTCGCTTGGTGCTAACGTCCATTCCTCATCTTTCCCGAATTTTAGAGTTAGCCATCCATCACCTGTATCATTGTCTTCTATAGATGTGATTTCAGAAACATCATCTTCAATCTCTTTCAACTCTTCTGCTGTCAAATCATAATTTATGAAATCGTCTGTGAGTTCTTTGTATCTCTTCATATCTTCGGATGTTATATCTAATTTTTTACCTTCTGCCTTTAACGTTTTCTTGGCAAACATTAATTTTGAATATGTCTTACATCCCTTCGCACTCAGACTATGTATGTGAGCATCCATCGGTGCTAAATTTTTGTAACCGCAACCTAATCCTTTTCCCAATCCTTTCCTTGTGTTCATTTTTATGCACCTATATAATGATAATATCCTTTGCTTGTTACTTTGTAAGTCCCATCAGACAATGCTGTCATCTCTGACCCACCTAAAAAGTGATTGTAAGTATTCTCAATCTGCAATGCCAATGGATATGATTTTGTAACAAAAGGCTTTGGCGGAAGTTTCCAATTCTCTTTGTTTGCCATCCTTTTGAATGTGTTTCTTAGGATTTTTAGGTATGGTGTCTCTTTAGCTAACATTTCCTTTTCTTCCTTTGACATCTTATATTTGACGTTTCTGCCTTTTGCCTCAAGATGTGGGTCTAAATCCCATTCTTGAAAGTCAAGTTGTTTTTTCTTTTTTGAAAATGAGGGTTCATCGGGAAGGTCTTTATCCTTTCCAAATACTTTGTTCGCTAATCTTTCAAATTCCTTGTCTTTTTTCTTTCCTTTTGCATTCACAACGCTTTCAATCATCTCTTGGACTGAATAACGTTTTGGTTTGTATTGCTCATACTCGTCTCTGGTTATTGTCAATGTCTCGCCTTTTTTGTTTTTGAGCAACACGGTTCTTTTATTCTTGTCAAGGACTTTCCATTTCTGACCATATATAGAGAACATTGCTTTCAGAGTGTATCTGTTTTGCCTGTAATAAGCAAATGCCTCTAATTGGTCATTGAAGACCTTATCAAATAATATCTTGCCTTTGTCATTCTCAATCCTATAACCATTGACACCTTTGACTATACTGACACCGCTATCTTTCTTCTCAACGTTGTCATAAACTTCTCCTTTTGCATTGAGACCTAATTTTTTTAGAACTGTCCTTATCTGGTGTGGTCTTTCGTGTCCATAAGCACTTGTCGGGAAGAATAGATAGTTTTTTGTGCCATCCTTGTTTGTTCCAATCCTAACATCCCCACCAGATTTTGTCTTTTTGTATGTGACAACTCCTTTTGCTGATAATGAATGTATGTGTGCATCCATCGGTGCTATGTTTTTATATCCTGTTCCCAATCCTTTCCCCATTCCTTTTCTTGTGTTCATCTTGATTTCCTCTTAAATATTTTAAATCCCGTATATTTATATAGGGTTGTTTTACCAGATATTAAATCAGTTGTATCTAAGAAAGCATCTCCAAATATCTCAGCTAACCCTTTTACTTTTTTTGTGTTCATATTGACCTCTTAAATAAATAATAAATCATTCTCGATAATCACGCCCATGCTTTGCTGACCCCATTGTTTTTTCTTGTTTTCAACAAACGTAATAAAATCCTCTTCCTTGTCTGAGAATTTCTTTTTAGTGGTGTATGCTGTAACAACATTGACAGGCTCTTGGATAGGCATTCCTGTATTAACATCTTCCACCGCACCAACCCCTTCAACGCTTGTAAACCCGCCAAATAAGTCGTATAATTTATTATGCACCTCAATCACTCTTGCCTTATATTGCTTTTTTGTGATAGGTTTATCTCCTTTCGTTGTGCTTGGGACTAATACTGCTGTCTGCACAGGCAATGCAAATGGTTTGATATGCTCTTTCTTTAATTCTGCCCTGAACATTTGAATAGGTCGCCTGTATGTCACTATTCCTCTGCCTGATAATCCATGAATGTAACTATCGCTTGGCATCATGTTCTTATACCCTGTTCCCTTACCCTTTCCCAATCCACGCCTGACGTTTTTCATTTTAAACCTTATTCATATATTCTTTTACTTTTGCTCTTATTTTTTTATAATCCCTGCCTGTTGCTATTTTATATGATTTTTTTGCCCATTTTGGATTAAGTGCTTGTCTATATGGATACATTTTTGCTGTAAATAAGAATGCATTTTTACCATCTCTATCCTGTTTAGTCTCAATAGAAATCATGTTATTACCATCTTTTGTAATAAAAGCATCTCCATCACCTATTACTTTCCAATCACCTTTAGCATTCATCAGATATTCTTTTGTATTCTTTTTAGGGTCATATCGTTTGTAATAATTTTTATTTTCCAAAATATGCGTTTTTGCGATGGCTTTAGCCACCTTCCTGTTTGTAGTATGTTCCATCTCAACGTCCATCCCTTTTTTTAGTTGCACCTTATTGAACTTGCTGTCAGGCACGTTAGAATGTTTCAGGTGCGATGCTATATCAGATGGGTTCTCTAACTCTTCAAATTGGAGTTTGAAGTTTTTTGAGCCATACATTGAAAACTGTTTTGCGTTTAATTCAATCTCAGAATTTCCATCAATCGGGTCAATCAATTTAACTTTTTTAACTCCTGACCCCTTTAGAAAATCTTTCCATTCTGCTATTGTTCCTACAGGCATACTTGTATGCTCAGTAGAATATTCCCTATCAAATGCAGGAACGTTTGGCTTTCCATAACTTGCACGTTGTAATGTGACACTTTTCACGCCTTTTGCAGAAAGAGAATGCACGAGATGGTCTTTTGGGACGAGATTGTAATATCCTTTACCTTTTCCTAATCCTAAGTTTTTTCGCATTGAATAATCACCTGACAGGTTTATTACTATAAATATATAAGAATTTTAGAGACTTTTATTTAAAAACCTTTCTTCGACAAATAAAAGATTTTTCAAGGCAAATCCTATGGATGTATTCAAATAGGACTTCTTCCAGAGTATTTTTAGGACTGCCACCGCCCTTTATCGGGGTCTTCCTTTGTCTTGAATTTATGTGATAACCAACCTATCTTTGTTATCGCTTTCCTTATCCTTTTTTCATCCCCTTCCTTTTCCTGTGTCGGATAAATTGAATATGCTTTTCCTGTTCCACCTGCTACCAATCCTAATTTACAAATAACACCTTTTCTAACTCCTTTGAAATTACCTTGACTTTCTTTTCTACGTATCCCCCCTTTTTCTGGTTGAGTTTTATGTAGTTTTCTCCTAACAGGTCTGTATGTATCATCTACTATCAAAAACTTGCCTTGTTGAATATGCTCTTGTGCAAATATCTCTGTTGCTATAGCCAATGCGTCTGAGCAATGTGCGTTGAACACTTCTGCACTCTTGTCTGATGATTTCTTGTAATTATATCTTTCCCTACAAACTGCTGTATCATATCCTGTGAACATCTGCAATCCTGCTCTCTGTCTTATCCAATTATAAAGATATGTTTTACCTATCTCTACTGTTGAAAAATTAGTTCCCCACTTATTTTTTCGGTGGTTGAAACACACATCCTCAATTGCTACATCTTCTATCGGATAACACTTAAAAAACTCTTGCATCGCTTTCAATCTGCTCAAGACCATCATTTTCTGTGATGGTGCTATAAACCCTTTTCTTGCTCGATTGTTAACCCTACATTCACGTCTCCTACAATTTCTAAATCTTCTTGTTTTTCTTAGTTGCCTTCTCTCTTTAAGTTTCTTTAGTATCTTCTTTTTGTCAGGCAATTTCCACATCACAGCTAAGTTATTCTCTTTGCCTGTGATAAGTGAATACCCCTCAAACTTTGTCCCATTGTCTATCCCAAGAACTGTCTTTGTATGTTTTTTACCTATCTCTACAAGCATCTGAATGCCAAATTGTGAAAACTTATTCCAGATTGGTTTTGCTTGTTTGCCTCGCATTAACTTTCTCGCTTTACTCGATGTTGTTGGTGTCATTGGCTCTCCTTTACAGGAAAGCACAAAAACACTATGTTTTGGAGATATACTCCCAACCTTGCGGTTGTTATACCCACTTCCTGAATGAAACAAATGCTTAGAGTTCTCAACAGGTGAGTTAACATTACTGTTGGTTTTCAAACTCGTGGAATTGAACAATTCTTCCGAAGAGGTCAGGACTCGTGGAGTATCCTGACGTTCTTGTAGCACTTGTATCGTAGTTTGTCGCATTTTTGTTTTGCCTCAACTCTCAGTAGTCAACTCTTACGTTGTGAGTCGTCACTCACAAGCCACACATCTTAGATGGATGGTAGTTGACTAGGCTATTTTACCAATTACTTGCTCAAATCCGTTCTCGCACACACACACATAGTCATTTAATCTTTTGTCTATCTTGCCCATAACACTTTTCTTGAAATTGCACAAAGAATTACATACTTGTTTTTGATTAGAAACGTCAATTGTTGGTGATATTGTCTGACCGCTACCGCTTGGTGCTACATCGTTAGGTAGAACATTATTGATTGGTGGCGGTGGCGGTGGAAATAAATGGGTTTCATTCTTTGCAGGGATTTTCTGTGGCGGGTCTACGAACAACAAAAATGCACCAAAGATAAGAACTAATGATAATGCTAAGAGCAATAAATCGTCTTCCCTGTTCATATATAGAATAAATCTCTTGCTGTTTATATTTATTATGGAACTTTAGTGTTTGGTCTCCTGTGTATTATGATACATAGAGGTTTATAAACACTTATGTATTATGATACACCTATGCCTTTTTGTCGTGCTTATTGAGAAACTTAATATTGGTATAAATCGACATCCCTAAGAGCCTTATGAAGATTATTGAAAGCACAATCCCTATGAGATTGAATAGCTTTATACCAATCCCGAAGAAGTGTATATCTTCCTTGCCGAAGAACATTAGAAAATTCATAAGAACAGTCAAGAGTTTTATTTCAGACCCGCCAAACTTTTCATACGCAAGAGACATCACACCATTGGTGTAAGCTGAAAGATATGTGTTAATTGCCATAAGATATAATAATCCCAATAACGTCATACTGATACCAATATCCATATATTCGGATAATCCCAACCCAAAGAAAATGAAAAAAATAGAAATCATGTCACATATATGGTCGATGTAATAACCATATTTCTCTTTTTCAATATGTCGGTAACGTGCAAGGTTGCCATCTGTTCCATCCGCTATCCAATTCAATAATAAAAATAAACTTGCACCTAATACAAATAATGGTGAATATTTTGTTAAGTAATAAAACAACCCACATAGGAATGCGAAGACAACTGAAGAAAACGTCAATATGTCAGGGGTCATCCAAGCGGGATAGTGTCTGACTATCCACATTAAAATAACAATCTCTTTTTTATATATTAATGTATTTACATCTCTTTTAAGTTTCATTTAAATCAGATTTTTTTTCCTTGAATTACAACTTTTACAGATTGGTTGAACATCTGATATTTTATAAATTCTTCCTTTTTTTGCTTTTGATATAGGAAAAATATGGTCTAGGGTAAGTTTTTTAATACCAACTTTTACTTTACAAAGTTTACAATATCCCTGTGTATGCTTGAGTAATTTAAACCATTGTTCACGTGAAAATGAATGAATTATCTCTTTATTTTTTCCATTTCTTTTAGCATTATGAAGTTTTGTAATATATTTGCCTTTTTCAGTCTGCCTATATTTTTTATAAGAACGTTTGCATTTTTTTGGATTTGCTTGTCTCCAATTTAAATAATATGTGGGATGTTCTTTTTCCCATCTTTTTCTTAACATAATCATACGATGAGGATTGGCTTTACAATATTTTTTACCATATACCAAGATAAACGTTTTATTTTTTTGATAATATTCTTTTGAATACTTCTTTCTTATTTTTATAATATCGGTTCTTTTCAAATAGTCTTGTCGCTTTTGTTTATTTTTTTGATAATCTGACCTTTTTTCATATTAATCAGAAAATAATAATGGCAAGTCCTTATTATTGGTATCTTTTTGCTCTTCAATAAGTGTGACTTCCCAACCGCCATTGATGTTTGGCGTGATTGTTGTTATCCTGCCTGTGACGTTTGGCAATAGACGTTCTTTGATTTCTTCGTCTGTAAATTCAATATTGTGTGTTATGTATTTTGTTGTTTTCATTTATATCACCAATTTCTTTTGTGCAGGATGATTTCCTGCCTCAAGTAATTTATCTAATTCACGTTGATGTAAAAGTGCCTGATATTGGAAGTCATTTTTTTCTTCATGCTCTCCCTCACATTTTGTAGCATCTTGTAATTTAGTAAATTCCTGCAAACATCCTTCGCATTTGTAGATTTGTTTTGTCTTAGTTATAGGGCTTTCTGTATGTGCATCTATAATATGGTCATCACAATCGCTATCGTCTCTGAACTCTGCCTTACAGTTTGGGCAAATCCATATCATTGCTGTTTCAAATTTTACCATATTAAACCTCATACCTGTTTGATAATCCATTTAGCCTCTTGCCAATGCTTATTTTTTCCTCTTCCCACATAACGTGCTTTTGACCAAAACCAAATTTCAAATTCCATTCCTGATAAGCCATAGATATTTTTGAATTGTAATATTTCCTCTTGATGCTTTGGCAAATTTTCAAATTTTGCATAATTTTTCACGCTTATAAATTTCCATTTAATTCCTTCAGAAAACGTTATTGCCACTACATCAAACAAATCTGCTAGGTCATACGTTGCCCACCGTGTCCTTACACTTTGAAACACAATCGTCCATCCTACCTTCTCTAATTCGTCCCTACATAACTTTTCTTTTTTCCACCCTTTTTGTGAGGTATTCATTTTATCCTTTGTTTGTCCCAAAAAGGCAGATGCCCTTGCTTTATATATCTTATCCAAATCTCTTTTTTTGAATTTTTTGGGCATGAAAAGTTTTTGATTGCTAATAATTCCTTTGATGAGATATGTAAATTTTCGATACGACTTGTTTTACATTGAATAAATAAAAAATGTGTTTTTTTTACACCAATTATATCAAATACTCCTTGAGAATTTCTACTTAATATCACATAATATCCTTTTTTTCTGATTATTTTTGCACATAAATTTTCAATATGCCTACCTGTTTTATATCTGCTATTGTTATGATTTTTATATCCTCTCAATTCACCCATTATTTTTAATTCTTTCATTGAAACTAATTTTTTTAATCGTTTTGGTGGAAAACGTTTATATCCTAGTTCTCCAAATACTTTAGAAAAAGGCAATGTTGCATCTTTCTTACATTTATCCCACGCTTTTAATATATTCTTGTCACTCGCTTTTTGTTGAGCATGGGCATTTCTTTGGAGTGCGAGTATGTTTGTGTGTTTTAATTTATTTTTAAAATAACAATTGTAAGAACAATAATATTTTTTATTAGAAGGTCTAAAAAGGCGACCACATTCTAGACAAGGTTTGAAATTATATTTGACCTTTGCTTGATTATAACATTTCTTAGAACAATAATATTTATTGATTTTAAAATATATATTTTTACATTGCTTACATTTTTTAAATTTTCTATTTTTTAAATATAGTCTTTTAAATGCTTTACTTTTACAACTAAGTGAACAAAATTTCACACCATATCCTATATATAATTTTTTACATTCATCACAAAATCTTTTTACTAATTTTACAATCGTTTTCCCCTCTTGAAATAATCCCTTACGGATTTTGTATTGCTCTCAATCTTCAACAAGACCAACATAATTATGACAAGAAACAAACTGTCTGGTGGCATCCTAAAATACATAAAGACAAAGAATAAAACAAATATAATAGGCAGTAATGTTGCGTCTTCCCATTTATGCACAAAATCATCATTGAGTTTCATTTTTTACCCCAACGCAAATATAATAGTAATGCCTATCCCAACAATTATCAAGGTAATCCAAGCTATCTTATAAAGATTTAGCATTTTTCATAGCCTCTTTCTTTTTTTCATATCTTACCTTTGCTCTTGCTTTTACTTCTGGTTTTTGCTGATAGTCTTTAAGCCTATCTTTAACGTCCTGTCTTTGATAATATAATCTTGCCCTTTCTTTCTCTTTTTTTATTATTTCTGGATTTTGTCTGCGATTATGATAATATATCCTATCCTTTATACGACAATCTTCACAAGTATGGGGATAGATATTGTTTATTAATATCACAGGATTTTTCTTGCAGGTTATACAGATATGTTTTTCAAATAACGTTTTCCTTTCTTGTTTTGATTTCTTACTACTTTTATTATATGATTTTAACACGATTTCAGGATGGTTCTTTCTATATTCTATTTCATAAGCCCGTTTATTTATCCTGCCCTGCTTTACTGTTTCTGTTAGCCCATTGTCTTCAATGACTTTCTTCAACCAATTGTTTATGTATGTGTCAAAATCTTCACCGTTCTTTTGTGTGATTTCCTTCAAGAAATCTACTGTTATTGTCATTCTTGGGTCTTTCTCTTCTGCATTCCTTTGCTCAAGAAGACTAATGATAGGAATAGGGATTGTGATTTCATATAGATGTGCTTGTGGGTCAATATATGTTTTAGTGCAATGTGATAGGTATGATTTCTTGAATGCTTTTTTATCATCTATCTTTTTTATAATTGGATGATACCTTTGTGGGATTTTAGGATTTCTTAGAAGAGTTAGCATATTATTTATGTCAAAATCTGAATTATAATACGTCTTTTTTCTTGATATTTTGAAAGTCCTGTCAATCTCCTGTATAAAATAAAGATATTTTGAATTTATTTCCCGCATCACGCTTGTGCGAAAAGGAAGTTTTGTATAATCTTCTTCTTCCTTATTTTCCTTATTTAGTCTTAAAAATGACCATAGATATAGCTTTACCTCTGACTTAATCTGCTCAACGTTTGTCAGGCTATTGCACGGGACTATATCTGTTGTCATTTTATAGTATTCTCCTGTATGATTTTTGTATTGTCTGGATAGGCTCTTCTGGAAGGACGTTTTCTTGCTCTTCTGCAACCTTTATCATCTGTTCCCTGCTCATCCCTGCCAACGGGTCTCTGCCTCTAATAAAATTAGGGACATTTTCGCATTTTATACATTGAACACAATCTTTATTTATTACATTGGAGATAGCACCGCACACACAAATAGGACACATTGCACAAAGTTTTCTTGGTCTCCCCGTCATTTGTTCGCCTCGTAATATTTTTCACTTACCTCAACAATCAAGCAGATACTTTCAGTCTCGCATTCAAATTGGACGTTTCCATTTGGGCAAGGCACTATATCCACATCTGTCTCTTTCATACCAAGACCCCTGAATAATCTAAGGGTGTTTGATACAAACGTCATATCTAATATGCTTTGCAATACTTTTGCTTTTATCGGCTTTCCTTCATATCCGTCCCATTTTGATTTTAATTCTGAAAATTCCTCGTGTATTTTTATCAATCCATTTTTAACGATTTTCATTGTCTCACCTCAATAATCTTACAATCACTCAACTCAAACTCAAAAAATCCGTGTGTGCCTATCTTAAACGTTCTTTTACAGCTTGAGCAATATAGCATCTTATCAAGACCTAATCCTAATAAGGTGTCTTGATGATATAAATACATCAAAGGTTTTCTCACCCTGCAATAGACACAATATAGATTAGACTGACTTTGATTTGGCTTTTTTGCGTGAATTTCTATCATTTAGTTCACCCTCTGCTGATATACTTTTTCTATCCTTGTTATGTGCTTATATTCTCGTGGTATCATCCTTTTTGCCTGTTCTATACCAATTGCATCAATTAAAAAACTATGATGCTCTCCTGTCTTGTCTGTGCATAAAAGATTTTCCTCGCAAGGACATTTGCCTTCTTGTTTATGTTCAGGATTATGCTCTACGCCTGTATCAAATTTGATTGTGATAATGAATAACATTTTATTCACTCTCCAATCTTTTTATTAATTGCTTTCCAAATTCCTCATACCCCTCTTCCCATTGCCCTTCTGGTTTAGCCTTAAAGACCGCCATCTCTTTTACGATAGTTATGATTGCTTGTTTATCCATCTCTTTCAAATCCTGTGCTAATTTATTATAAAGATATTTAGAAAGATAAATTATAAAAAATCCGACTAATACACTTCCAAGAACAAACCCTATCCCAAACCAATATGCGTTTTCCATTTTATTTCACCTTAATATCTGCTGTCTTTGTCCCGCAGACTTTGTTTGCTGTCTTCATATCCATTGGGAGTTTTATCCCCATCAGTCCTGCTCTCTCTTCCAATATCTTTTGCACCATCTTGAATTGGGTATTGATGCTGAATGAACACATCATACATAAATCCGCTTTGAACATCCCTATTGGTAGAGGCATATTCAAATCTACCTCTGATTTTTTTCCGCAAACTTCACATTTTCTGTTTTTCATTTTTGCATCATCCTCTTGCAATTTTTACAATTAACTTTCTTTGCTATATCTGTCTTTTTCCAATTCCCTTCTTTCTTCTGGTTGCATAGATAATATATTTTTACTGCATCTTCCTGATATGGTGTTGGTGCAGGTCTTGTGATATATTTGTGCCTTACAATCCGTCCATTGCATTTTCTGAATTTTGTCATATTCACACCTCTTGCATTGATAATCTGAAAACTTTGTCACAATGATTGCAATACACAAATCCGTTGATTTTATTCATCCCTGACTGACCCATCTTTTTGTATGCGAAAACGCTTACGAGACTATTCCCGCAAACCATACATAAGGCTACGGTCTGGTGCTTTTTCTGTTTTTTTGGTATCATCTTTTATCACCAATGAGTTTACACGCTTTTTTTATTTTTTTAGATGTTGCTCTCCATACCTCTTTTTTTGTAGATGACATCATTTGGTGTTTATCGTCTTTTCTATCTTTTTTATTCAAATAAACATACCACGTTGTCTGTTCAATAATTAAAAAACCATTTCTTTTGTATTCTTTTATCATTTTACAACATCATCTCCTGTAATTTATTATGTTGCTCAAGCAGATACTTATTGACGTTATACATATTTATCTGTATGACTTTGCTCTTCCCCTGCTTACCAACGTCCATTATGAAACCTTTTGCTTTTAGGTCTTTCAGGTGCAATGAAAGATTAGACCATTTGAGACCGCTTTTGCTCTGTAATTCCTTTATCGTTGTCGGTTGCTTTAGTAGTAATAAGATTTTAAGTTTTGTTTCATTCATTTGTGTTCACCCTGTATCTTTTATATCCTTCGACTTTTTCGCCTGTTTTGATAATATTATATTGAGACATTTCCTTGCCCAATCCTTTTTTAACCCGTGACCATAAAAAATCCTGCATATCAATCTTCAGCATTTCACCGACTACCCACAATTCCTGACCTGAATTTGTCAAGTGAAACTCTATAGTCCCATCATCTTTTGCGGTGATGTCTGTGAATAATTGGTCTTTTTCTGATAACGTTTTCATCATAGCCTCAATGATAAAACTGCTATTATATTTCCATTTGAAAGGATGGTTCTCCCGTTCATCTTCTGAAAGACGTTTCCACGCATCCGCATCCAACTGCTCTTTCTCAAAAGTGACTTCCCCGTTCTTTATGCCTCGATAAATCTCGTCATTGACCATTGCCTCTATCTTTTTTGCATAGATTTCTTTCGCTAAATCTTTATCTTTATTACCTGTCAAAAAAGTGTATAACTCATCTGTCATTTTCTCATCTCCCTTAATGGCTTGTCCAATGGTTTTATATCATCATAAAAAATGTTCTCTGACTGCATTTCTTTCTTTCTATCATCATCTTTTGCAAACTTCAGTTCATAGTGCCTTTCTACTGCAAAGCCCTGACCTTTTTGGTATGGCTCAATCTTAATCCATTTACCTTTCATATCTGTGTATTTGTCGCTTGTAAGGTGTCTGTAATGTCCAGATACCCAAAATTTGTAGTGGTAACGCCCACCAAATCCGCCAACGGATACAACCCCGTCAATATACTTTTTAAGAGACCCTGTGAGCCTTACTGTGTGGCTATCAGGCAATGGCATCTTCCCATCCTTAATCCTTCTCTGCCTGTTCTTTTCTCCCCTGATATGCTCAACCCATTCAACTTCCTTGTCATTGAAAAAAAGGAGTGTGTTCGCAATAAACTTTTTCAGGAAACGTAACGTCTTCTTATCATCATAAAAGATATTTGGATTTTCAAAATCAATCAGGAATTGGTCTATATATACAGACCTTGTATTATTTTCATATTCTTCACAAAGGTAATAAACAAAAAACGTCCTGCCTGTGACTTTATTATCATCTGTGTTTAGGTTTGTCGCCTCTACCAATAATATCCCTGAAATATTATTCACACCAATGTCAAAATCATTCTGTGTTATCTCTGTCTCGATAAAGATTGCTTTGAATGGCAAAGATAGACGTTTCAATAATTCCTTATCCTGTGGTGGCTCATTCAATAATATGTATCTCCTGACGGTCTCATCTATCTCATACACAGACCCGTATTGGTTCACCATACCAAACGCCATTTCTATCTTGTTATCCATTTCTACTTTCTTCTGATATTCATACTGCCTTGCCTTATCCTCGTCATCAATCCCGACAATCTTGTAGAATTTTGACCGTGATATTTTATGATGGATGTTGATGCTATCAAGACCGTCCCTGTCAAATCTTGCTTTCAGCATTGCAAACGCATTCACGAACTTTTGAAAATTATCCATTAGTTATTCACCTGCTTGATATTTTTTAATTTGTATGGATTAGTAACAACTTCTGCCTCATTCCTTTCATCTGTAAAAAAGAAAACGTCTTTCTTGCTTATCTCTGCTTGAAAGATATTTCCATTGAATGCAAATCTTTTAGCAAACCATTTTGCTTTTTCTAAATCAGTAGTCCAAGATAAGCCTCTGCATTTTGCTTTCTTTCCTTGTAATCCCCTATATATTGTAATATTCTCAGGGAGAGCATCATATCCTTTCTTATCATTCTCGCATTGTGATTTTAATAATTCTGTATCTGCCATTTGGAACATCCTGACCAATCTCCTGACACCTGCCTGATGCGGAAATTCAACGTCTGTCCAAGCATCGGCAAGTAACGTTGTGTAATCTTTCTTTGTCAATCTTCCTTTTGCCAAATCAATCAATTCAATCTGATATGGCTTGTGAAGGAAAACATAAAATAATTTTTGTATCTTTTGAAAATCATTTTCCTGCCCGATGCACCTATCATACACATATCCAAGATAATCCATCAACAAATCATCTATCTGCTCTTGTGTTGTCTCTGATGTTATCATATACTGAGCCTTCGCCATAAGAGTTAAATCTGCTCTGTCATATTCTTCCTTGCTTGGAAAATCCTCTTGCTTGAGTTTGTTTCTTTCCATCATAACGTTAGGTCTATATCCTATTGATGATGTAATCAATGGATGCGAGATTAATCCAAATCCTTGACTTCTTACAGGTATAGCAAAACATAATATTTTAAAACATTTGAAAACCTCTTCAAAGTCCGACTTATCTTCTCTGAATGTCATTTCTGTCCGCCAATAATTTCTTGAAAATTTAATACTGTATCATCTGCCATCCCGTCAATGCTCTCAAGATACTGTATGAGATACTTTGCATAGGCGACCAATAATTCATAGTCCCCTGCAAAGAAACTCACAAACTTCTTTTTAAGAGCCTGTCTGTATAAATCTTTCAACATCCAAAACGTGATTTCTTGTTTCATTTTCATTTACCTCTTAGTATCCAAAATGATATAGTATCCAAAAAACGGGACACCGTATATTTTTTTGATATTATATTTTGATATTTTTGTGATTGGACACCATCCCTGCACAAAGTCTGCAAAGACCTCTTTTGTTGTGACTAATAAGACCAATTTGTCTTCTAAATCAAATCTATTTCTATCGCCTTTGATGATTTTATTCAATATCACATCAAATTCTTTTTGAAATTTAATAGGGACTAATCTGAAATTGAAATGGATTTCATCACTATCAGATATATATGTGATTGCAAAAACGTTTTGTTTTTTCATTTCAGACCACCATAAAAAATATTACCGTGCCTAATGTCCACCATTCAATAAGGGAGTTTGTAAATGCTCTCCAATAATTTTTGGTCTTGAAAAAAGCAAATAGGTAATTTGCGGTGGTCATTCCTACACCAACCGAAATAACGTTTAGTATTGTTATCATCTTAGTTCACCTTTTCTTTCTTTACCCAATCGCCCTTTGCAAGTTTTTCTTTTGCTGTAAAAGTTATAACACTTGCATCGCCTGTATTAGGTAGCATTATATTTCCTTTCAGTTTCAGATAGGATGGTTGTATTGCTATATGCATTCCCTCTAAGGTCAATACATTAAACCAACCACCATACAAAACCAAATCTCCTTTCTTTACATCTGTCGTCCAATTTGGGACTTTTGATATTTCAAATAAGATATACCTTAGTTCTTCTGGTTCTCTTGTTAGTTTGTTAAAATCATCAGCTTTCATTTTAGTTCACCTTTGCCTTTGCAACCATTCCTTTCTTGATGGCTACAAATATTTTTGTCAATGAGCCTGTCAATTCCCTGAAATTTTGCAAGTGAATGACGTGCTTTGCTTTGTGCGATTGTATATATGAACTTACGTTGATTAATATTGTCTCGTGACCCAACGCATTCAGTCTTTCAATTGCTACATTGTGGAAATCAGAAAAATCTCCGTCTGTTATGATTATGTCTAACACACTTCCGAAACTTCTTGCTTTCCTATATGCCTCAATGATTGGGATTGAATTTTGGATTGCACCGCTTGGCTCTGTCCCGCCACCCATCATTACAGGCACGGATAAGACCTTATCATACCCTTTGATTAATTGGTATCCGCCTGAGAATTGGTATATCATAACCTTATTCTCATCCCTGTTAAGAGCCTCATTTATGACCCACATTGTGCTTAATGCATTTTCCCATCTATTATCCTGACCCATACTTCCTGACCCGTCAAGATAGATATTTACCAATGCTTTTGTGAGCCTTAATTTGTCGGGTGTGTATCTGTTGAAGACCTTGAAATCCAAGACGTTTTTCCTGTTCAACAAAGACCTGACGTTCAATCTGCCTGATGTATTTTTTGCTTGGTATCCTTTTGCCAACTCGTTGTTGAGTTTTGTAAGGTGCTTTTCCAATTCCTTTGCAGTCTCTTTCATATCTTTTGTGACTTCAAATGTGTTGTCTGCAAATATCTCTTTTACTTCGTGTCCGATACTTTTCAGGTCTTGTGTCAAATCCTGCTTATGTTCTTCAACCAACTGCTCTTGCTCTTCTTTCTTTGCTTTGATTTTGTCTTTCAGCTTGTCTTTAATATCATCCATCCCTTGAGGAGAATACCCTGATGCATTCTGTGTAGATTTTATTTTATCAGTAATCTCATTAATCTTCTCTCTCATTTCCTGTCTCTTCTTGTCGTCTTTCTCGTCATAGATTTCTTTGTAAACCTTTTGCCTCTGCTGTGAAAGGTCTGCGAGTTTGTCATTCTTCTGCTGTTGTGCTTTTGATTTTCCCTCGCCATCATCCTTAACGTCTTTTGTCTTTTCAGACAATTTTTTTGCGATGTCTTCCATTGCTTTTTTCAACTGCGGAAAATCTTTCATAAGGTCTTTCAAATCCTTATCAGTATTACCTGCACTCTCATCTTTTGATGTGTCGATGAAACTATCACTCATCCCTGAATTATCCATCTTTGGCAATGCCTGTTTGTTGTTCAGGAAATCATAAAGTTTCTGTGCAATCAATATCCTTTTCTCAAAAGACCTTTCAGGCATAAAATCATTGACTGTGGTTTCTATGAGTTCTGCTGTCTCTTTTCCGTATATCTTGATTATCATTTCCCTCATCATTGTCAAGAGGTCTAAATCCTGAAAGTATATTGACCTGCCATAGCACAAGATATATGCATACAAGAGCCAATTATCTTTATTCTCAACGATGGCTTTCCTGTCCTTGATTAATATTTCATTGACTGCACAGATAAAGTAATCTGCGAGTTTTTCGTGCAACATCACGCCTAACGTTTCTATCCTGCCATCTTCCAACTGACCGAGAAACTTCATAAAAGGTATTGATAATTGTGCTTTCTTTTTTCTTGATGTGAATTTCAGGTGCATAATCTCGTGGAATGCAAGACCTTTGTAGACCATCATACTCTGGAATATCTTATCATCGTCTGCACTCGCAGGAAAGATATTCTTGAAGTCAAACCACATCTGCTTTGTGACAACGTTGCAACAAGCTATTGCCTGATTGCCACAATCTGCAACCTTTACCTTGTTGTCTTGCAAAAAGACGTTTGCTAACCTCTCTGCAAAAATCCTTTCGTTGTCGTATGCCATCTTAGACACCCTCTTTCTTATTCAAGATGTTTGACTTCTCAAGCATTGTCTCAATCATTGTCCTGACGACCTGCTTTTCGCCATTGTGAAACTTATTGACAAGCATTTCCTTTGCGACCTCATCGCCAAGACCGTCCCTTATCAATTGGAATTGCTTGAGGTCTCTTGTGCTTAATGGTGTGTCAATCTGTTTATTGAGCCTTGCTGTCCTGACTGCCTTTGCAAAGTTCAAAAGTTTCTCATCATTGTTCAAGACCTGCTTGTCTACTTTCTCGTCATAATCAAAGTAGTAAGGGCAAAAACGTGATTTCAGGCTCTTGCTCATTTCCTGCAAATCATACTCAGCAGGTGGGTTCATACAGGCTATAATCAAGAACTTATCAATTGCTTGGATAACCTCTCCCTTGTGCTGTGTAACGATGGCTTTCCTCTCAAAATCTGTGATTGAGTTCAAGATGTGCAAAATATCTTTCTGCCCTGCATTTATCTCATCAAAGACAAAAATACCGCCTTTCTGCATAAACTTAATCAAGACCTGATACTCAAATTTGAGTTTCCCTGTCTCGTCCATAATATTCTGCCCGATAATATCCTCAACTGTAGTCCCGCCATTCATAACGACCCTGTAGTATGGGATTTTGTATTTAAAGCAGAAATATCTGATGAGCAATGATTTCCCTGCACCACTCTCGCCTATGAATAAGACGTTTTTGAGTAATGGGTCTTTGCTGTTGATGTGAAATTTCAGAACGTCCTCATCAAGAACTTTGCCTTTCCCCTGTCCCATATACCTGTGGATGTAATTCTCGGATGAAGTTGGTATATGCTCTTTCAAAGCCTCGTCTGTAATCACGACCATTTCTTCTGTGACCTTGACTTCTGTCTTTGTGATTTTGATGGTTGTCTCCTTGACCTTTGCGACCTTTGGTGCTTTTGGCTTTGCTACAGGCTTTGATTTTGCCTTGATTATTGGTGCTACTCCTTTAGAACAAGACCTGCATTTGTATGTCTTGAGATAATCAGGGTTTGCTACCAATAATTGTGCGATAGCCTGACCTCTCTTCTGGTCTGTCTGATATGATTTTTGACAGACGGTGCAATGTAATCTGTATGTGTTAGCCATTTTATTCACTCTCCTCTTCTTTTTCCAATTCTGCTGTATGTTCTGCATCGTGTCCATTTGGTAACAATTCTGCACCATTTGAATAACACCTTACACAAGAGGTGGATATTTCCTCTTTATTATCATTAGGAATAGTCTCACAGACACTCAAATCTTCAACACTTTCTTCTCTTACCCAATAGTGTTCAGGCACGTTATTGTGGCTTTCCTTTTCATAGACGACAACAATATGATACTCGTCATAAGGTGGGTTGTCTGCATTAGCCTCGCCTATCTCTTGGCATTCTTTCTGCATAGCCTCAAATCCTAAGACCTCTTTGGTCTCGACTTTTGTGTCCCCGTCAAGGTAATGGTATTCTCTTCCATACTCGCTATCAGGGTCTTCCTCGTATCTATCGACTTTGTGTGTGTGCTTATACACTATAACATAAGTTTTCTCGTCCATTTTGTAAACCTCTTTTTCAGGCTTTTCGCCCTCAAAACGCCTATCCTGAGTAATGGGAAAACGTTAGTATTTAAATACCTTTCGGTTGGTTTTGGTTATTATCAAAGAATGAGATAGACGAGAATAAAAATAAAAAAGAAGTATTACTTTGGTCTTAGACGACCTCAAATTCTTTCCTGTTATACCAAGAAGTGCCATCTTCCGTCTCTAACCTATATCCCTCTTTTTCATCATATTCAAGGACTTTTGCTGTTTTGTCTTGGTCTGGAATGAAAACGTCTGTGCCTATCGGGACACGCTTTTGCCTTTTCAGTTTTCTCTCTGCACAATATATTTTTGCAAATTCTGTTGCAAGGTCTTTTCTATTTTCTGTGCTTTCTACTTTATTGTTTTCACGTTTCCATTTGGTAAATGCATTATCTATAGACCTGTATCTTGCATCAAGAGTAAATCCTGTCGCTTTGCTATCTTCCGCCTTAATCTTGCCTGAGATTTCAACGAGTTTCTTTACTGCGAGTTCTGATGAGGTGTTAGACATTATCGCCTCTACAATTACTGCCTCGTTATTCCAATCTACCTCGTGTCCGTCTCTTTTCTTGACAAAGGGTTTTCCTTCCCTGAATGGTCTCCCAACGTCAAAGCTGTCGGGGTCTTTGCCATAAAAGACGTTAAACCCAATGCTCTGTAGAAAAGCCTTTAGACGTTCTGCATTTCTTTTAGTCAGGTATTGGTCTATCTCTATATTGCCTTTTATGTCCTCATATATGACAATATCATTGTCTTCTAATTCGTCTGGTATGTTATCATATTCCATTTTAATCACCTAAACCCAATAATACCATCTACTGTATCCTTTTTTTACAGTCCTTACAGACCCCTCAATTACCAATAATTTAAGAATTTGGGTAATCTTGCTGTAAAGATTTGCAGGTGCAGGTGTGACGTTATAATTCCATTCGGTGAAATTGCCCGTCATATCCTCTTTTGTAAATCCAAATCCTAACTGCAATATATCTTTTCTACTCAAACCTTCCATTCTATGTTTTGCGTCCTTCAAGGTCTGTATAATCACTTCTTTAGGGTCTGCCCTTATTGTCAATTGCTCAATTTCTATCGGCATTGTTTTCATCTCCGTTGAATGTTTCAACAAAATCAAAGAAAAAGAATGTTATATATAAAGATAACTTATCAACAAATATGAATGAATATCTTTTTATGTAAGGTCTCACTACTACCAAATATGGATATAATTGACGTTGAGAAAAAGTGTCAGAAGATTATCGAGTTGAGAACAAAACGATTGGCTATCCAACAAGAGATAAATAAATATGTTGCGGAAGTCTTGGCTTTTATGCACGAAAGAGATAAAAGGACGCTGAAGATTGGTAAATATACCGTTGAGATTTCTAAAAGGACTAAAAGGAAGTTTGATTTTGATTTTCTTGACAAGTTACAGGCTCAAGGTATCTTGCCTCAAAGTGCTATGAGCAAAGAAGACTATGACCGTCTTTTGATTGTGTCAAGTGCTAATATACAGCTTGTGGGAAATAAGTTTATGATAAAATGACTTCAAAGTTGCATAGAAAAGAGGTTAAAAAATGATTACACGCAAAGGATACTATCAAAACATAAATGTAAGATATGAGATTATACACCAATTATTGCATCGTGAAACGTTATTCTTGCCTTTTCAAAAAGATGACGATGGTAAATTGAAATCATCATCTCCTGTCAGATGGACTAACTGCTCTTGCCTTAAATTCTTAGATATGAATTGGGAAAGATATAAATTTTTAGATAATGATATGAATTTGTATGTCAGTCTTGCTACATATAGAGATTTTCCAACATTTAGCTTTTCTTTTAGAATAAAATCTGCCCAACAACAAATATGGATGAGTGAATTTAAGAATTATATTACCAAATATGACTGTTTCCTTGAAACCGACCACCCTGATATAATGATTGCACACAAAGATAGCAAAGATATAAAAGCCTTCTTTGATAGATATAAGGTTATTTATTCTCTAAAAACGTCAGCTAATAAGGGGTTTCACTTTATTATTCCCGCAGAAGAGTTTGATTGGTTATCTTGGAAGACTTATGATGATGATGCAGAGAAAAACGTCAAGAGTTTTGACCAATTGTTGTTATCTTTACCTTGTGCGGAGACGGGAGAAGTCGGGAACATACATCTCGACAAGGTGCTTTTGTTCAAAATAATTGGTTTAAGGATGAAAACGTTACTTGCTTGTCCAACGATTGATACATCGGTCTTTGACGTGAAAAGGGTTGCGAAGGTCGGTTATAGTTGGGATGTTAAATCTAACCTGATAGCATATCCTCTTGATGACCAGATGTTTGAAAATTTTAGCAAAGCACTTGTCACGCCTGATAAAGTCCTCACATATAATAATTACAAACGTGGTTTATTATGGCGGAATACTGATGTGCCTAAAGAGGAAAGGCAGACTTTATGCAGGAAGATGTTGGTAGATTTGGGTATTCTGAGATAGGGAACAGAAACATTTTTATATTTAATTGGTATAGGTGAGATTATGATGAAATGGTATTTTTGGATAATGGATAAGATATTTGGTAACGGAAAACTGAAGAGGTGAAAGTAAAATTCCAACAACAGGTAAAATAATAAAATGTAGATGGTGTAAAAAAGATACAATTAATCAAGGAAAACAATTATGTTCAACGTGCCATTCTCAATATAGAAGATTTGTTTTACATGATTATCCTGCTGACTATACTCTTTTAGTGTTTTGCCTGTCTGTAAACATTTCAAAAAACATTATGCAAAAGGTTTGTGTAAATATTGTTGGAAAATAGATTGGTATACTAAAAATCAAGAAAAAAGGTTGAAACAAGAAAGAAATAGACGACCAACGTTGTCAAAACAAAAATTGAAAGAAAAACAAATAAAAGATTATAAAATTGTTAAAAATGACCCATATAAAATAGCTTTACAAACCTACAGAAAATATGCTTATTTACATAAAAAAGAATTTTCAAGATTGAAAGATAATAAATGTGAAGTTTGTGGAATTGTTGAAAACCTTGTAATTCATCATAAAAAATATACAAAAGAATTTAAAGATTGGATGTTGGTATGTTTTGATTGCCATAATAAAATACATAGAACTTATAATAAATAAATAAATTAGTAATTGAGGTGAAAAACAAATGGTAAGCTCTGGATGTTTAGTGTTAGAAGATGAGCCACAACGTTTCATAGACTATATCTTAGCAGACCCACGAATGCGGGAGAAGATAGTTGATGAACGAAGTTTTGTTGCTGTGCTTGATAAGGTCTTGAAAAGTGATAGTTCCCTTACAAATATCCCAACGGAGATTACCAAACAGGGTGAAAGCCTTGAGATTTGCGGGAAGAATATATTTAATGACCAAAGTATCCAAAGCATTGTTAAAAGAAACAAAGGCAAAAAAAGGAAGGAGATTTCTAAGAGGGTAAAGATAGACCATCCGACAGCTACAAGACGACAACATATCAAAGAGACCACCAGAAGGCTTAATATATTCATTACAGGGACAGTCAATAAGGTTACTCAGACAAAGCAAGTCACTATCAATCAGGCGTTGCGTCCTGTCAAGGTCAAGGAATATAAGAGGGGTGGACAGAGTGTTGAGGGATATACCAAGACAAAATATAAAACTTTGACACAGCAGGAAAAGATGTTGATGGAGAATGCTATCCGAAAAGGCAAGAAACCGTCTGAAGTTCAGCAGGATTATCTTCAAGCAGGATTGGGATTTAGAAGTCCTACATCAATAAAACGTCATTATTATAGATTGAAAGGGATGATAAAACCATGATTTATTTTAATTTATTTTTTAACTGCAAATATACTTTTTTTAAATATAGCAAAACGTTCTTCTAGGTTCTTCTCCTTTTTCTCCCTGTGCTATGACACCGTATCCACTCTTTTCCCCATCAATGGAACTTGTCAATAATGCATTCTTTTTTCCAACGACTTTGAATTTTGCTTGTCTCCCCACGTTTTCACCTTTTAGATTTTTTTATAAGCCCAAATACCGAACCCGATTAGTGCCACTAACCCTGCTAGTGCTATCATCTTCACGCCAAACTCCACGAAGAAGTCTATGACAACTCCGCCAATATCAGATGATGTGTGTGAAGGAACATAAGTGTTGTTTCCTGTAAGATATACACAAGAAACAGGTGTGAACTCTGAATAATCTCCCGCATAACTCTCTCCGCAGGTGTTTTGGTCTTCAACTACATTGCACACTTTTGTGTTATTAATCAAGCATGGTGCGTAACTACTACAACTCCAAGAAGGTGTGCAGTAGTCACATACTTGTGGTGTGAACTCAGAATAATCTCCTGCATAAACTTCTCCGCAGGTATTTAAGTCCGTGACGTTATTGCAAACTTCTGTGTTATTCAAAGAGCAACTATCATATCCATTGCATGACCAATCTGGTGTGCAGGTTTCATTTTCAGGAACATAAGCATAACATTCCGTTGGATTTGCTTGGCAATCGTAAGGTGAGCAACCATTGACTATCGCATCATAATAAGTTGCATTCATACCTGCATGACCATATCCATTTGGGTGAACATCATCAGCATATAAAAGAGGATTTAGTGTTCCACCAAATACGTCATTATATATGTCTGCCAAACAAACGTCTTTTTCATAAGAGACTGTATTTAATACTTGATTATATAGAGGTGCATTCACACAAGAACCCCTACCACATGGCGGGATTGTAGATAATAATACTTGTTGATTATCAGCTTTTATATTATCCACTATAGAAGACACAGTAGTCTTATATGCATCAAGACTTATACCATAATAGGCATCATTTGTTCCAACTAATAAGATTGTCCAATTGTATCCTTTTCCTATCACATCACTTATCCTATTTAATATTTGTGAGGATTGCTCTCCACCGATACCATAATTGTGAGTTGCTATGCCCTCTATTTTATTTAAAAAGAATAAATATCCATAAAGACTTCCTGTGATACTGTCACCGATACCTGCAACATTTAAATCAGCACCACAATATTGTTGTGGAAATTCTGAATAATCTCCTGAATAAACGTCACCGCATATATTTGCGTCAGTTACAGAGTTGCATGATTGATAATTTGCAGAGCAAGTATCATATCCATCACAGAACCATTTTGGACTAGGTTCGCCTTCTTTATTAATAGTCTGCACCAAGATATTATCTAAATGATGTGTGTCGTATCTTGAATAGATTATCATATTTGAATAAGGTATTTGCCCTAATCTTCCTGAACAAATGCTGTTATCATTTACTAATACTTCTGTTGTGCCATCAGGATAAATTAACCATGTAATTGTATCTCCTGATACCATTGTTGCAGGATTACTGCAAGAATATGCACTCTGATTACCAACTACAACAACCAGATTTTGTGGACTTACTTGAAGATATATTTCTCCGTTTGAATAATCTGCTGTGGATACTGAATTGGTAAATCCTAAAATCATTGTGTTTAATGCGTCAAATGTATAGTCTACTGAGATATTTAATCCTTCATCTCCATAATCATTTAAGGATAAGTCTTTGTAATATTGTGAAAAGCAGTTAGAACCACCACTCCTAAAATCGCTATGTGAAAAATCTGCACCACAACTTTCAGCACCCGTGCTATGTCTCTGCCATCCATCAGATAACCCACCATTGAAATCAGAACTGTCTATTGTTCCTTCTACATGGTTTTGCTCTAAGGTCACTCCTGCAATACACCAAGCAACAGATTGATATTCAAATGTCCCCGTGCTACTATAATCATATATAATACCGTGTTCCCAATCAATATCAGTTCCGCTAACAGGATATGAGCCTACAGTCCCATAATCAGGATTAAAAGAACCACTACTTGCTAATCTGGTAACAATTATATAACTTTTCCCAACCGCAAGATTTGTGTTATCAAAAATAGCAGTATGTGATGATACGCTTGAACTTGCAACAACCGTATTATTATCTTCTGTGTCAAAGATATATGCGGTGTCTCCACCACAATAAGGTGATGTCTGAACACTTACCAAAAAGATATTCTCAGACTTAATATAAATTTGTGAGCCTACATACTTAGTATATGCACCTTGACCTGTCCAAGATGCACCAAGAGTTTCTACTCCTGCATTGACAATACCCATTAAAAGAAAGATAGATAAGATAAAAATAAATATTTTTTTCATAATTCGTTAGGCAGGATACCCAATAATTTATTATTGGGAGGAATGCCGTCGTCGTTAGCATCACATCCTGACTTTACCTCCATCTTTTCTTCAACTATAACTTCAATATCTTTTTCGTAATCTTCTTCAACAATAGCAAAGGAGTCGTCGTGGTCTCCATTATGGCATACAATAGCCAACGCAATTTTCTCAAATCCTCTTGATTTTGACATTCCTGTTGAAGAATATCCGACAGTTATAACTTTACCACCTTTGTTTAATATTCTTCTCAAAATATCTTTTATCTTTGTGAAACTACCCACAACTCTTCCACCATATTTCTCTCTGCTTTTACGAATAGACCAAGGAGGGTCAAGAATAATTGTATCAAATCGCATCTCTGTTGTTGATACAAATTCAAAGGCATCTCCATAGAAGTCAGCTGGAACTTCTTTGTCAAAATCTACACGATATTCATCAACATTCAGTTTCGTTCTACCTGCAAATAGATTTAAGACCTTTCCTTTGCATTGTTTCTCTACCCATTCTCTTAATTTCGGTTGCTCAAAGGTATATCTCTTTGGAGGTTGTGTTAAGTATACTATTTCCATTAGAACACCCCAAATTTTGTTTGTGTAAAGTCGCCTATCTTCTGCTGAGGACTTCTGTTCTCGTAGTAGGAAACTACGCATTTCAATGCGTTAGAGGATGTCATTTTTACCTCAATTTTTTGTATGCTAATACCCCAAGACCGACTACTGCTATCAGTCCGACAAGACTTATCATCCCTAAACCATATTCTACAAAAAAGTCTATGATGACCGCACCAATATCAGATGATGTATGCATTCCCACACAAGTAGTCATATTAGTTGGTATACTACAATCCGCAGGAATATTTGTTACTGCACAACAACTATTATAATTATTCCAAGTATAGGTTTTTAGGCAACCATTAATATTCTCATTATATGATGCTGTGCAATAATTACATGATGAAATCGTGCCATTATCAGAAGGTAGTTCATCATAAACCCCACAATTATTTGTATCAATATATGTCAAAACTTCTTCGTCTTCTACAGAACACATTGAATAACTTGCTGTCCAATTTTCTTCACAAGGTGGTGCTTGGGTTAGTTGAATATACCCAATTGCACCGCCATATCCTGCCTGTGACGTTTCCCAATCTCCTAAAGCTATATAATTAAATCTGTCTGTTGCAGGTATAGAAGTATTTGCTACAACCTCACCATTTCTTAATGTGAAATATCCTGAACTATTATGAATAAAGTTTATTGTTGATGCACCAAATTGTGTAAGTCGTGGTGATGGAATAGTCCGCCAATCTCCGTTTATCCTTGATGCATCATTAGAACCGCCTTGTGCATATAGTATCTGCCTGTTAAGTCCTAATGTTCCTCTTACAGATGTCTCAGCAGTATCACCTGATAATATAGGTTCTTCAGACATAAGTGCAAAACCATTTCTACCTTTAAATCTTATAAGAGAAAATTCCAAATCATAATCGTTATCAAGATTAATCCCAAGTGTAGATAGATTGACACTTCTTACAAAAATATTATCTCCTGCTGGATAATTGTCACCACAATCCATGTTCCCGCCAAATTCAGAACAACCGCTATTTACCCATAGGGTCGTGTTGATTTCACCATCATCAAAGTCATCATAAAATATGACTGCTTGTGCAAGAACATTACTAATTAAGAATAAACTTAAAACTCCAAAAACCATTAATAATTTAGTTTTCATTTTCTGACCGCCTCGACTTGTTTTGACAATACTTTACCAAACTCATCATAAACAGTTTTTATGATTTCAAGACCAAACTTGGTATTTTTTATTTTGATACTTGGCTTTTTCCTGATTAGTTTTCTTTTTGATATGATTGCTATTTTATGTTTTTTCATCAAATCACTTCCTTTTCAATGTTTCTATTGGGTTCAAAAAACCAAAGTCAAGCCCATTATTTAACTTTTCAAGTTTTGGTTTAAGTTTTTTATCATAATACCTATTTATTTTTTGAACTGATTTGTGACTTGGTTTGAATGTAGATAATGGATTGACAAAACTCAATTCATCAGGTATTATTGGCTCACTTGTTTTTTTTTGGTCTGATTTATTTGATAAGGTGGATACAGGATTTAAAAATCCGAACATACCACCCAATCCTTCATTTGATGATGACGTTTTCCCTTCCCTGACATCTTTGAGTTTCTTTTCAATGAAACGTTTTTCCTTTTCTCTCCTGAAAAGTTCTTTTTCAAATTTATTTAATCCGCCAAATGCAGACGCACCTTCTTGGACTGCTAGTTGTTTTAATTTTGCATCAGGTATTTCATGCAACTCCCTTGTCTCTGCCTGTCTTTTTTTGACATACTGCTTACCTTTCTCAATATTGGTCTGTGCAAACTCACCTGCTTTTTGAAAAAACGTCTTTTGAGGCGGTTTTGGTGGTTCTAAATCTTTTCCTGTCATAAATGGGAAGGGAACACCTAACTTTGTTTTATCAACTTCCATAGGTTCTACGGGTGGCTCTTGATATGGCTCATCTGGTTCTGGTTGATTTCTTAATATAAAATCATCTTGAGGCACTTCCATTGTAGATAAATTTGTAAACTGCTCTTCCTGATGGTCTGGTATATTATTATTATTCAAATCAATTTTATCAAGACCTGAAACTATTTTTTTATTTGCTTTATTTAGTTCTGAAATTGGAATGTCCTGAACCCCATCATTATTTGTATCTAACTCATCCCTGACATCATTCAAATCTTGTGTTTTCTGCAAATCCAAATCATAAGTCTCAAATCCTTCTTTTTTCAATTCTCCTTCTGCCTTTTTTTCCCGCATCTGCTCTTTCCAATCTTTGAGTTTCTGTTTTCCCAATTTTTCCAATTTAATAGCCTCTGCTTTTGCCTGTTCAAATTCTTTTTTAACCCATTTCTTTTGTGCAGGTAAATGTTCCTTTTCCCATTCTTTTGCCCAAGCAACCCCATCTGCAACCTTTCGTGCTATCTCTTTGATTAGACCTTTCTTTTGTGGTGTTGGCATTAACCCAAAATTTGTTCTCACACCTTTAGGATATGATTTTACGCCTTTTGCCGATAAACTATGAATATGACTATCTATTGGAACAAGATTTTTGTAACCCATTCCCCTTCCGTAACCATAACCTTTTCTTGAGTTCATTTTTTTCACCATGATGTTTTTTATGATATTATGAGCATGAAATAAAATAAAAGGATGGTTCTTTTCAGAACCACCCTAATAGCCTTTTCTTTTTTTTTGGAGATGTTAAAACTGTGTGTGTTGTTCTTTTCTTGTGTGTTCTATCTCCTGCGTGGTCGTATTTTGGTCTTAAATGTGGTTGTGCTTTTGCGTTTGGATACTTGTATGTTGCGTCCCGTCTTGCACCATATTTACTATGCACATGAACCCTTCTTTTACCTTTAGGGACAGTTCTTGCATAATAAAATCCTGCACCCCTGCCTTTACCATCAGGGTCTCTTTTGAAATATTTTTGTGGTTGTGGCATTAAATTCACCTCATAGGAACGTGCTTTTTATATGCAGGTCTCTTGGCAATCCTACCTTTTCCGCCTTTGGTATTCTTTGCCAATGCTCTGACAATCTTGCCTCTTTCCTGCCTTGTCTTGTCCCTTAATCCTTTCTTCATATCTTTTTTATATGCAGGTCTCTTAGCAACTTTGCCCTTACCACCTTTTGTCTCTTTAGCTAATGCTCTTGATATTCTTCCTCTCACCTGCGGTGTTTCTTTGTAGAAGGGTGTTCCTTTTGCCATTAACCCTATTGCTTTTGGCATTTGCTTTAATCCACCTAACATATTTTTCCCAAAATCTTTTGATTTTTTCATTTGTTTCACCTACCTGTAAAAAAATTTTTTGTTATTACTCCTTTTGTTATTTTTTTGGGTATTGGTCTTAAACCAAGTGCCTGTAGTGGAGATATTTTAAAAGGATTTGCAAAGCCTACCCCTTCTTTTTTCTTTTTGTTGTAAACTCCGAAGAGCATACCAAATTTATTGAAAAATACCGAAGGTATTTTCTTTGACGTTTTGCTTTTTTTTGCGTTTAATCTGCCAACTGCTTTTGTGCAGACTGCGTGAGGATTATATTTACCTTTTTGTTTTGTGACTGCATATACACATCTGTCGAATTTTTTACCCATGAATTTCACCTTTTTCTTCTTGCATATAAGATTACAGGTCTTGCTCTTTCAGATTTGACCCTTACTCTTTCAACCCTGTATATCTCATCTCTTTCTTTCAATAAATCTTCTCTTGGAGTTGTAAGTTTCTTGAAAAAAGAAGGTTGATAAAATGATTTTCTGCCCTTCTGTTTGTATCTTGCCCTTGAATATATATTCCCTGCAAACGTTCCTATTGGCACACCTGCCATCATCCCAACAAGACCGCCTGTCAGTCCGCCAATCACAAAACCTGCACCTGCACCACCTACTGTTGCAATGCTAATCTTCTTTTCACGTTTTGTGTATGGATACACTTTTTCTTTTCTTTTTTTGACTAATCCGCCAAGTTTAAGCATATCCCCTGTATATATCTTCAAATGAGTTTTTTCTTTTTTCCTACCAGATGTTTTGCCAAATCCTAGACTTTGTAAAAATGTTTTCTTTGCCATTTTTATCTCTTTTCCCACATAATCTTGAAAAATATACCTAGCCCTGCAACTACCCCTGCAAGACCTAATGTTCCAAGTTTAATGCATATTGCTATTGCTGATAACATCAATGCAAAGAAAGAAACTATTACTGCTAAAGGGTTTGTTGTATCGACTTCTGCCATTTTTATGCCTCACTCTAACGTTTTCTATAATATTTTTAGACTGTTTTATTTATAAACGTTTCTTCGACAATTCTAAGAGAAAAATAGGTGGGATAATAGGGTGGTTGAGGATAGGCTTGTGATAGAACAAGTCGTTTCACCCCATTTCTCCTCTCACCTTTTAATAGAATAGCATATATCCTATCATAATTAACCCCACTAAAATTAACGCATAATAGGTCTTAAAAGTCTCTTCATAGTTCTGATAATATCTGTCCTGTGGATTATCTGGTGTTAGTTGCTTGGTTATAAATTTAAGTTCTTGCGTCCTGTTCCTTTGCAACATCATCATCTTTTCATCAGGCATATATCTTACCTCTTTGGAACGTCATCTTTATGATAATTTAATGAGTTTTTTATACCAACAATCAATTCTTCTATATTTTTATCTTGTTTGTGTGTATCATAAAATGCCTGTATCATCTGACGTTTTTGTTCTTCTGTCATCCTACTTGCAATCATTTTTGCTAATACATCTTTCATTTTTTATCACCCATTCCTTTTTTACAAAAAGGACAATACCCATCTGCAAAGTCTGTCTGATGACCACATTTAGGGCATTTTATCATTGATTATCACTCCATACGCAAGGGAACAGACCATCTTATGAACTCCATGTATGAAAAATGTATCTCTGTGAGCCATTGCTTAACCTCTTCAAGTTTAACATTTATTTCCATCTGTGTTATCATCTGACCACGCACTTCAAAACCAGACAATAAATCCATATTGTTCCACATCCTTAATTCTGCCTCTTCCAATGTCAATGGATTATATTCATCTGAAATCCATGCCTCAATTCCTTTTATTTTTTTTATCAATTCTTGATAATTTTTTCTATCTCCCATAATCATCATCAAAGATTTGAATGACGTGAAAAGGTTGATATAATACTGTGACATTGCTAATGGGTTCAACATCAAAAGCCTTTGACATTGCTTAAAAGCTAATTCTTTTATTCGTTGGTGGTATTAACTTCAACGTGCATCACCCCCAATGCGTTTTGCCTTTTTAGAAGAGGTATTACTCTCCAAAATCTCTAAAATCGCATTATGTTTGTGCTTTATTGTTTTTAACAAGGATAAAGGTATATTTTTTATAAATAAGTCACATAATATAATTTGACTTTTTCTATTAAAAGATAATGTATTATTTTTTGATATTGAAATTTTATCTAATTTAAAATTATTTATTAATATTTCTGATGATTTAATCAATTCTTGATGATTAAAACCTTTTGTGCTTATTACTATTTCTGAAGAATATATAGGTTTTGGTCTATATCTTAATGACCCATCGTCATATATCCAAATAAATAACCCTAACACATTTAGTCTTGATAAATAATCTAAATTTAATATTTTTTTACCATTTGGATAAAAGTCTTTTCTTATTTTGGCGATAAAAGGATATTTTCTTGACCAAGAAACCCACGCCTTTTGAATATTACAAATCTTTTTACAAATGATTGCCTTCTTTTGTGCCTCATGTAAAACCCTTGTTTTCATTTCTAGGTCTAATAATTTGTTTTTTTCAATTAAATATTTTTTTTGTTTATTACAATGAATGATTTGTAATATCTTATTTTTTTTATGTATTGTCCCATCACCTAATAATGTCCCTATAAAAACTTGTCCTCTTGTTGTTGCCATTAATTCATCTATTGTATCTATAAAATTGTCTGGATTTTTCATCCAAGAGGGTATAATATATTCCTTTTTAGTAATTCCCCATTCTTTTAATTTTTTAGATATACTCCATCTACTAAAATTAATTAAATTTTTATTCACTTCAGGGTGTCTATTTCTCATAATCTCTTGCATCTCTCCATACGTTGATGTAATTTTTGATAAATCTATTATTTCTTTTTTAAAACAATCAACCCTACTTTTTATATTTATACAATTATACTTTTTTGGGATACATTTTCTTGAACAAAAATGTTTTTTAAATTTTTGATTTATTGCATTAACATAATTTCTTTCAAAAAGTTTATTACAATTATCACATTTAAGTATAGTATATTTACCTTTTCCCATTCTGCCTTTTAATATAGATAATATCATTTTTTTGTTTCAAGTAAAAGTGCTATCTTTTCAACATTATTTGTTATACTTTGTATATTTTCTGCCCTTTTAATTGCTCTTTTTCTTGTTTGATTTAATTCATAAAACATCCAAATTAATACAACTATCAAAAATAATATTGTTCCAACTATTATTATTCCCACAGTTTTACCTCATTGCTGATTATTATTTGAAGGTGGTGGTTGCTGACCAGACATCATAGGAATTTTTAATAATTTATCTTGTTGCCTCTGTCTGATTGCCTCAGCATCTAATCCTACCGCCCTATCCATGAGTCCTTTCATGTCCCCTAATGTTTCATACATTAAAGACCTATAAGTGTCATTTGCCACAGTCTTGTCTATTGCATCAAAGTCAAGCATATTAGTGTTTAGAAAATAATACCCATATTTCATAATCAAGGAAATACCATAAATAAAAACATCGCCAAGAAGGTCTGAATGTTGGTCTGGTTTAAGCATTATAATTTTATATTCTTCCATAAAGTTCATCCCACTTCTTTTTCCGACAAACATATCATAATCTTCTCCATCAAATCCCTGAACTCTTAAATATCCTTTAATAGTCATAAAACGTTTTGCAGAATGGTTTTTGTCTCCTGTTAATATCAATTCTTCCATCATATCAGACCCGTTATCAAGTGCTGAACGTAAATAACTTTTCCAATTTTCAAAAGGAAGGTCTCGTCTATTTTTTTTGAAGAAAAGGTAGTATACAACATAAAATACAAATCCTAAAAATCCTACAATAAGAACTGCCATAAAAAAGAATTTTAGAATACCCCAAAATCCTGACGCACCACCAAAAACAAACGCTAAGATAAGAATAACAACTACAAGCAATACTATTAACATAATTGCTGTTTTTCCACTTTGTTTGTTATCGAATGCTGTAACCATTAATGTTTCACCGTTATTATCATAGTCTTATCCCAAAATAAAAAATTTATATACGGTCAATCCTATCAAAGCAATTGCCAAGATTAATAAGATAATTGTCACAACGCTTTTCCAACCACCTTTCTTTTGTTCAGGCGGTGTTGCTGTTGGCGGTGAAGGAAAATATGTTGGATAGGTCTGTGGCGGTGGTTGAACCCTGAAAGGTTGCTGTAGATTGTTTGACTGCACCTGCGGGTTAAACTGTTGTGGTTGATACATCGGTTGCTGTCCCATCTGTGTATACACCAGATTAACCTGTTGTTGTTGTGTTTCTATCTGTTTGTTCCAAGCAACAAGACGTTTTTGATAGTCTGCCAATTGCACTCTTGAATTGTTGAGTTCACTCCTTTCAATTGTCGCTTGGAGTATTAATTGATTGAGTTGCTCTGTTTTTTCATTTAATAGTTTTTCATACTTTTTTATGTTCCTTGTTGAAGAGATTTTCAAATCTATCACCTTGAATACTGCTAAAGTTATAATTATAAGACCCGCAAGACCGATTGCAACAGACCGAAGACTGCTTTTAATCTCTACAGTCATAATATTTAGTATATCTGTTTTTGCAGTCTCAACTGACGTTTTTAACTCTGTGGATAACCCATTGACTTTTGCATCAACTTTTTGATTAAATTGGTTTGCAAGTTTTTCCTGTTGCTGTGTAAAATACACCTTATCAACGTCATCTATTGAAAAAACGAAAGATATGCAAAAGAAGAATATTAAAAAGAATGTAATTGTCTTGCCTATCCCCATAAGAGGATTAAAACAGATGTCATTTATATTTCTTGTGGTTTCTTATCTATGAAGACCAGACATGGAATACCAAAAATAGGCTAGAAAGATTAACCCGTAAGCAATAATCAGATACACCCACAATTTTAGGTCAAATACTTTGATATTGAAAAAATAAATCTGTGGCTTATTAACATCTTCACATTGTATGTTCACAAACTCTGTGCTATCTTGTGGTCTAACAACAGCACCTAGATTTATAATATTTTGTAAAAAGTTAGTATTTTGAAAATCTGTGGTATCAATAGAACTCACAGAAACGTTTGGCAAGATTGTAAAATAACATACCCCATTATTTATAATTGGATTATTAAGACAGTTAGTATAATTAAAATAATATGGGCTTGGTGGAATACATTGATTACAAAAACTAACCCATTCAGGGTCATAACCACTACTTGTTCTTGGAACTGCATATCCATCTCCTATACATATTAAATCTTTTTTGAATAAATAAAATCCTTGAAAAAAGTTAGCATCATTAGGGCAATCTACACATCCTGCGGAATACCCATACGCTGAAGTGTTTGCTTTAGACTGAATAAAACATTGTGTTGGTATTTTCAAAAAACGCTTATCCCCATTTGGGAATGGGTCATCTGGAAGTGTATATTGCTGTATCCCGAATAAACTCATAAATCCTTGCTGTAAATTTAGAAAAGCATTTTCTATAATCTTATTCATAGGAACTTGATATAAATTTAATACTCCGCCTGACGTTGCACAAGAATATCCAAATAAAGAAAGCATTGTTGGAATAACAAACATACCTATAACGGTCAATAATAGTAAAAATATCAAGATTAAAATAGGTTTAGGCGTTGAATGGAGAACTGTAAGGACAATCTCATTTATTACAGGTATTCCACCCTTTTTTGATTTTAAAAATGGTTGCCTTCTTCTCATGCTACACCTATCTTTTTTTAATCAGGACAACCAATAATGGTGCTAACAGGATAAATGCTGTAACAATTATTATTGTCCTGAAGATGTTTGATGTTGCCCAATCCATCGCTGATAATCCTATGTCTTGAATACAGGCTCTTGGGATACAGAGGCTCAATAAGGGATATTCTGTTGGAAATCCTCTATCTGCACAGTTTTGCACACTAAATTTATCTGTATTTGGATTTGTCCAATTGATTGCACAAAATAAATCTCCATTATATACATAATCAACTGTTGGAGTTACAGTTACATTGGATACTGCACCTGCTAAGATGTTCACTTGAAAATTATCAACATCAAAACTTGCATCAACGTCCTGCCATCCCATTATCCATTTTCTTGCAGACGTGACATCGCTATCATAAAGATTTATAGTTCCCACAAGAATGTTATCTATATAATAGTATACATAAGAGGTATTATAATTGACAACTGCTTTTATGTTATACCATGTATTAGGTGTCAATGTTCCTAATGTCAAACTTCCGCCTGACTTGAAAGCAACCAGATTATAATTGTTTGCCCATAGGTAAAGGTTCAATTTATCTATGTTATCATCATAAATTCTCAAATCATATATATCATTGGTGTTTAATCTCAAATCAAATTTAGTTTCAAATGAAGAGACTGCACTACTTTTTATACTGTTGCTTGAGCCTTTATCTAAGGTATAATCTATTGTAGATGCATTTGTGCCATATATACCTATGACATTTAAAGTTGGATGGAAAGATTGTGCTGTTCCACCCCATCCCGCACAACTTATAGGTTTATCATAATTGAAATTATCTATAAAATAACAAGTCCCCGTGCAAGTCTGTGCTACATATCCTGTGCAAGAACCACCTGTCTCTGGTGTTTCCGTCTCGTTCAAAATCACAATTGTTGTTGTTGCTGTCATGGATGCATAAGGGTCTCCACCAACATAAGGTAATTTGTTTACTGCGTATGTATGTGCTGTTTTTACACCAATAGTATCATAGACACAATTAAATGTTGGAGTTAATCCATACGCTGACCAATTATATTCCATGTGACCGTCACTATCGCAATCAAATCCTGAATAAACTGAACTTGTATTGCTATCAACATCATACATCCCTACATAATAAGTTACTGTGACATTGACGTTTTGCGGGTCTGGTGTGCCATCCATTGTATAAATTACAGGCAAAGTGTCATTTCCTGCCATTGTGCCAACTGAGTATAAATAAAAGTCGTCAAAGTATACAGTATCTCCACCTGCTGTCCTTTTCAAAGTCATAAATTCTACCCTATCAATATCGCTGACTGATAAATCTCCCACATCTGTATTCATGCATTGGTCTTCAATATCTTGCTCTGTAAAGTTTACAAATGTTTTCCCACCTGAACAATCATTTCCTATGATTGAGTTCAATTCACAGCATGGGATTTTATCCACGCCATCTTGATATGCTAATGAGAGATTATAAGCACATCCACCATTAGTTAGGCTAAGATACATAGCATAATCTTGAGCAACGCCTATCCCGTTGTTTTTGCCCATTAAAATATATGAATTGCTATGGGTTTGGTTTTGCGTGTCGCAAGTAAACATAAAGTAGTCTGTGTTCCCGTGTGACATATCAATACTATCATTTCCTGATGTTGCCCATGATGTTAATTGAACATTGTTTCCGTATACTGTGTGCTTTATACCTTCTTCTGTTGATATAAAATCTGTATTAAATTCATTTTCATAATGAAATTCTGGAAAGATTATTGAACTATTAAACCAACAAGCCCAATCGTGGTCTCCATAAGAATATTTTGGTGTGTGGCTCTGGAACTGTGCATCATAAAAGCCATTACCTGCCTCAAGGCAACCTACATAATCAACATCAAATGTCCATCCACTACTAAATCTTTCCTGAAATTTTATTGTTGCATTTGCAGGTGGGGTATTATTAGTATTAGGTGAGGATATATTTTCATCTGGTGGTGATAATATAGGAATATAGGTTTCACAATTATTGATAAGTGATAAATTAAAAGTGAATGAAGTCAATCCTTTAGGTATGGATATATCTTCAGGTTTTAGTTTATATAATTGACAATTTACATATTTTGAAAATATATCTTCCCAATATAAAGAATTAAGCCCACTATAGTCTGTTTGTGGGTATAAATATACTGCTACAGGTATTATCTGCCCTGTATTTTTGTTTATAATAGAAACATTCAAAAAGTTTATTTCACCAATGCTTAAATTTTCACCAACTGCGTTTAAAGAATTGTTATAAAAGACACCTATGTCTATCTGTGTATCTGCCTTTATTTTTTGATTGATAAAAGCAATATTCTCTTCTCCATACATCTTAGTTGTATTTATAAAAGAATATATTGTAAAGAAATTTCCTAAACTCCCCCCATTAACAGTTATATTGCTCTTGAAAGAAGGTGTTGTAGAATTGGTGTTGAACCACGCATTATCATACTCATTAATGCCCTCATCATAATCATTTATGCTTAACCAAAGATAGCCAAAACTTGCAGGGGTATTATAACTCCAAAAATTCTGATAGGTCACATTTACTTTTCTTTCATTAAAATAATCTTCTTCTGATATATTAAAAACCGTTACAAAAGGAAATGTGCCAAAAGGCGGTGGCGGTGGACTTGTAAAAGTTTTATTTTGAATTGCTAAATGGTGCAACCCAAACTGTTGATTGTAAGGATACGCAGGAACACCACCATCGTCTGTGTTTGTATAAAAAGTTACTAAAGATATGCCATTCAAATAATAATCATCTATATTTATTACAGGTGGCGTTAATGTAGATATATTATCTGAATATATTTTAAATTGCCCGAAATCAGGGACAGGATGTGTATTAGAGCCATCTGTTCCTTTTCTCCAAGTTATTTCTATTGTTTTTAAACTACTATTAAAAAAAGTTTTTATTAAATTTGGGCAATAATCATAAAATATATTGTATGTAAAATTAACTGTTTCTAAAGATATTGTTGCTGGAAAATAAGCCGATGATTTAAAATTACCAATACTACAAGCATGGGTATTGTTTGATGTGTCTTGTCTAGTAATAGTCACATAATCAGAATTTTCATTTATCAGAGTAATATTTATATGGTCTTCATAATTAATTTGAACCCATTGAAAAATTGAATTATCATTCAAATAAAAATCGCCTGTAACATTCCATTTTAATTTATAAGTATATCCTGAATTAGGTGGATAAAATCCAAAACCTTGCCCATAATAATATCCTGCATCAAAAGTTACACTCCCACCGTCTGTATTTCTCCCCCATATAAGAGGTAATCCTGAAAGGAAAGACCCATTTATATAATAATTTGGATACACCCCATAGGTGCTATTTATTGTTACAATTTGCTGATGCGGGATAAGACTATCATTCCATACCAAAGTAGTTGTCGCATTTGAAAAAGATATTACTGTAAATAAAAAGAATATAAAAATTGCTAAAAATTTAAGTTTCATCTGTGACACCCCTTATGTTTATGTATGCATTTTTCAACGTGATGTGAGCAACCTCTTGGGATACATATTATAATCAAACCCACCAACATTGCCATAGACATTATAGCAAACAAGTCTATCATCTTAGCACCCCATGATACAATGCCCAACCGATTAATAATAGAATAATTAACAAGATAACACCACCGATAATATATGGTGCGTTATCCATCAACCATTTTGTCCTGAAGAAGACAAACGAAACGTCTTCATAGGTAATCTGAAAATTCATTTGACTTCTAAGAGTTCTTTCTGCGGAAGAGCATTCTATAGTCAAAATATATTCATTATCTGGATGAAGATTTTTTCCTGTGTAATAAAAATTCACAATTGAATTTGCGGGAGAAAAGAATTGTCTAGTGTCCGCCTCTGGATTTAGATTGATGAAGGTTTGTGACGTTTCCTTGTATTCAGGAGTTGTCTGGATTATTTCGTCTGTATATCCATTGGTTATTATTGCAATGCACTTGAAAGTCTCGTTTGAATATTGAAGAGGTATGTGTGCAATGCAGTATTCTTTATCTTTTATCCCCACGTTTGGATGTGTTTGACAAGAAAGATTGCCCATGTCAGAAGATAAATTTTCCCAATAACAGGATTGATTTTCAATTGCATTATAAGGGTAAGAAAGTATATCACAATCGCTTGAAAGACCCGTGACATCACAACAACTGTAAAAGTTTAAATCTGTCCAAGAAACTGCTTGAGTGTTCCCTATGCAGTTGGCTCTTGTTTCCTGTAAATCTTCTGAACAATAATTGCAATAATCTTCCCACCCGTAATCATACGGATAGTTTGTTGAATTGCAGTTGTTGGCATCGGTATAAGAAATTATGTAAGTGTTGTTTGTCCTGCATGATATTGTATTCTGATGCCAATTTGGAATACACGCATAAGACACGCCTAACAATACTAAAAATAATAACCCCCATAAAAAAACAGTATTTTTCTTCATCCTATCTGGTTTTGTATTAAAGACAATATATAAATATTTCTTTTTTTGTCATTTTTATTCTTAGAAAAGGAACAGAGTTGTCCAAGAAATCACTTTCTGAACAATCTCATTATAAAAAAGCCAAATGAGACTATAAGTAATAAAATTATAATCCCGCCTGTGATATATGACGAGTTGTCTTTCAACCAGACTGTCCTGTGATACACCCAACTCAAATCTTCATATTGCCTGTTGATGGTATATTCAGAATAGATTATCCTGTTTTGTGAGGAACATTCTACCCTGACAACATAATCCTTTTCTGGTTGCAGGTTCTCTCCCGTGTAATAAAAGTTTATTGTTGAATATAATGGCGTGAAATATTGCCTGTTCTCATAAACAGGATTTGACCTGTTCTGGTCTGGATTTACCTGCACAATCTGTCCCGTATCCTTTTCTTTGACTACTGAAAAGCATTTGTATTGCTCATTAAGATACTGAGCAGGTATTTCCACAACGCAATCTTCCCTGACGTTATTACCTATCTGTGGCACTTTCCTGCAATTAGGCGTTCCTATGTTTGCAGACGTTGAATTGCATAATTGATAGGTTGTCTCACTATATGGATACGTTCTGATGCTACAGTCTGTTGAGATATTTGTCACATCACAGCAGGTCAATTGGTTCAAATCTATCCAATCTACTGATTGGGTGCTGCTGTCATTGCATTCACCGTATGTTGGATATAGGCTCTCACTACAATAGTTGCAGGATGACGTTGTGCCATTGTCTACAGGCATCCCGCTTGGGAACATACAGTTGTTGGTGTCTGTGTAATATAACTGTTGGTCATCTCCCACAGAGCAGGGTGTATACGATGCAACCCAATTCGAGACGCAACATTCCCAATTAAATATGTCTGGATAATCATTTACATACTGAAAGAAAGGCAAAGGTCTGCAAACATCCCTATTATCCCACCTACTCCTGTTGTCAAACAACTGTATCCTGAAAAACGTTAGGTTGCTAACCTGAAAATAATAATTACCTGAACAGTTCTTAGGAAAATCACCCGCAGGACATCCAAAACTGAATTGGACGTTTGGCGAGACCGTGATGGCACTAACTATAATAGGTATCCCTAACAAAAGTAGAAAAAAAAAAGTATATTTTGTCTGTTGCATTTGTTCATCTCTATGACCTTATTTTCACAACAATCTCTTGACTTTGGGTATATTCATAATTATATTTTTTTGATAGGATTGAATGAAAAAATGAAATCCATTCTGTTCTATTTAAATTAGTTAAACCGTGACATTTAATACATAAAGATATACAATTTTGTGGGATACTTAATAATTTATCATAATTAATATGATGTATTGATAATTTTCTCTTAAATTCTGACTGATTTTTATTACATAACTGACAAATGTAATTATCCCTTGCTCTAATTATATCCTTAAAATTTTTATTAAAATCAGGAGTATATGGCTCAAAAGCAATTCCGCCTTTCCAAAAGTGATTTTTTTCCCCTCTAGCAATAGGTGGAATTGCTATTCCTTTTGACATTCTTTCTTTGGCTATTTTAGACATTTTTATTTTTGCTAATTTTGTATGCTTTTTAAAATGACCCATTTGAGGATATTTTTTTCTATTTATTATACCTTTATTCCATCCTTTTTGTATTCCCTTTTGTCCTTTATTTGGTGGAATACGACCTTTCATTGCAATAAATAATTTTTGTCGTGTTTCAAAAGAGACCAAATGACCTTTTTTTGTTTCACTTAATTTTTTTCTTTCTTCCCTAGATTTTTTTTGACCCGTTCTACCTTTACTTCCAAGTGCGTTTTTATTCCCTATTAATTTTTTTTTGGTTTCTTCAGAATGTTTTTTTCCAACCATCCATTTACCAAAACCTTTTTCTTTAGCAATAACACTCATTTTTATTTTATATTCTAAAGTATTTCGTTTGCCTAAATGACTTTGTCGCATCTTTTCTTTTGCTTTTAAACTATGTTTTCTACCCAATTGACTTAATCTCATTTTTTCCTTTGTTTCTAAACTATGTTTTTTACCTAAATTAATTTGTCTTTATTTTTCTTTTGTTTCCTGACTATGTTTCATTGTGTTTCCCCTTGAATATATCGTCCCACGAATGACCATATCTTTGTGGCTATCTGCGTCAAGATGTTGTCACTTATATTTCCTGACCAATTCCAGACCTTCTCTGCAATCTGTGTCTCGTTGCTCAAAGACCTATTGTTTGCATTCCAAACGTCAATTGCTATCTGTGTGGTATTGATGGATGATGCCGATGATATGTTCTGCGTCAATGTCCTGTTTTGATAATCCCAAACTCGTAATGCTGTATTATTTACAATATCTGTCACCATTGATAACGTTAATAATTGATTTGCGTTTTTTTGGAATTGCCTGATAATATTATCTGATTGGATTATATATGGATAAAAATATAAAAATTCTGAATAAGTGCTTTGTTCTAATCCATTTGGAACTGCAATACTTTCATTATTTGTATCTTGTAAATGAAGAGTTATAAAAAAATCCCACCAATATAAATCATCCATTGCCCTGTAACAAAACTCCAAATTATCATTATTTAGATATTCAATACCACTTACAATAGGCAGATTATAGGTGATTGAATTATTTAATGCTAATGCATTACAAAAGGTTTCAGTATTTATTCTTATAGCATCAACCTTATCTCTCATCTGAAACATATTCCAATGGATATAATTCTGATATTTAATGTAAATCTGTTCACCTATTTCGCCTTCGTTGAAATGGATAGGGATATTAATTATACAATTAGCTTTTGTCCCGACACTAAAGATAGATGTGTTCATTTTATCTATTGTTACACCGTTCTTGACCGCATATATGTCAAGGATAGACGTGCAGTCTGTGTCCATTGGCAGTTCATATTTATAATCCACCGTCAATTGTGAGTTGAATTTATTTATTATAGTCATATTTTCAACGACATACCCTTCTTGAGAAGAGAAATATCCGTCAGGCGGGTTTGCAATTGCACAAGTGTTTTCACTATTCCCACATAATGTTGTAATGGTAAATAATAAATTTAGAGGGTTTTGTGAAATGGCTTGAACAATTTGGCTCTCTTCCCTTATTTCAGGATAATAATATCTTGCCTCAAGAAGGTAGCTTTCATATTCTCCTGAAGTTGTAATTGATTTGCTTACATCATAATAATAATTGAACCAATATAAATCATCCATAGCCCTGTAACAAGCCAAGAATAATGGTTGTGTTGCATATAACTCTGATATATTTTGCTCACCATTTGTCTCAATTGGAATAGTGAAATTTCTATTTTGTGCTGATGCTATTTGATTGCATAATGGCGTGATAACCAACTCAAAATAATTAATAATATCTTTATCTCTTTGGACTTCCCATTTCATATAATTATCTTGGGTTATGACAACGTTCCTTTGCAGTTGTGTTGGATATAAATTAACGGGAAATGTGATTAAACAGTTTTCTTTTGTTCCAACTTGTTTTGTTGTTTCAGACAATTCGCTATTACCATCAATAGTTACATCAATTATTGCTGTGCAATCCTGACCTAATTGTGTCTCGTAAGTATATGTTGCATTAATCTGCGTCTGCTGATTATTGACAATGGTTAAATCATCTTCAATATATCCCCAAGTATAGTTCCAATAAGACATATTATGTTTAAACTCTGCACAAGAATTGCTCTGACTGTCTGGACATAAGGTAGTAACATAAAAATATTGGGTATTTTGACCCAAACCTAACGAAACGTGCATCTCTGATGACCCTTTCACTTCCTGATATGTTGGGTTTGCCAATTGGTCACAACTTGCATAAAGATAATCTGTCTTGAAATCTTTTGCACCTTCATTAATTGAATTATCATAAAATCTTACCTTCAAAAGATTTGTAGCACTCAACCCCAACGCTTTCGTGACGTTATTTACGGACAATGAATTGGATATGACTTGTGTTGCACCACCTAACCCACCGACTATATTATTTGGTAATTCTATCCATTTGTTTCCTGTATAGTTGAAAACAGATGTATATATGTTATGACCAGATGTCCCTGTATTCCAAACCCCATCCCAATAAAATGTAACTCCTGTGACCAATGCCTCGCTTACCGAACCACAACTTTGATAAAAATTGTTGAAATTTTGATATGAAACGTTAATTCTGTTTATTGTTGATAACCCGCCATTTTTATCTGTGGTAATGACGTGATATGCTAAATCTGTTGAATATGTATCACTCAATAACCCACTTTTCAAAACACCGTTTAGTATTGTATACTGCGTTGCTGTGCTTTTTTGTTGTGATGCTTGATAATAACAGGTTGCAAGTGCAGGATATACCCCTTCAATTAAAGGTGCAGGTAAATCATAATAATATACACCATTTTTGTTCATATTATTCATTGTGGCGTGTAAAATATAATCGTTATTTGATGGGGTATATATATCCAAATAACAAACACCATTATTTATATAGTTCCCTGAACTATTAAGCAATTGCAACCATAATTTTGCAGTCTGACCTATTACATATTCTGTTCCGTGAATTGTCAAAAGACCTTTTGGATTATTCATATATGTAAGGTCAAGCCATCCGTTCATTGCACCTGTATTTACTGCGGAAATAAAATTTAAATTATATGTCCCTGCCTGTGTGATGACATTTGAGCAATCAAAAGAAAATTGAACATTGCCTGTTGTAGAAAATGCTGTTGCCACAGAATATGTTGGATTATTACAGGCTTTTCCATTCACAAATAGAGTAAATGTCTGTGTCTGACCATTGATTTGACCATTAAATGTTATAATTGCATTAACAACTCCGCTTATCCCGTCTGGTGCTGAAACAGGTAAAGTATATGTGTAGTTTGTAGCTGATGACATTGATGCACGATAAAAAGGTTGTAAAAATATTTTATTGAATTGCTGAGATGGTTGGACTGCTGATACAAAGGATACCGCTAAAAGTAAAATCGTCAAAAAGATTATATTTTTTTTCATTGTTCCCATCGTAACCTCACCCTGAATGTTTCATCAATATCTGCATTTGTTATAAAATATGTTATTTTTTCTGCTGAAATTATTGTCCCACTATGCGATACTATCCAATTTCCTGTATGCTTAACTAAATTAGCATCAACCACCTGTCCTGTGATTGAACCGTTTGCACTAAATCGGTATTTATTCCCTGATGATGTTGGGAAGACCGCAATCTCCAAAATCTCGCTTGGCACACTACAACATTGGACTGTTATTGAATTTCCTTTTCCGCTTGATACTGAGAAAGTGACGTTTTCTTCAAAATAATGTTGGATGCTTGTGATTGTCTTGTTTATTGTATTATTTAATTTTGTCTCATTGAAATTAATCACAATGACCCCGCCAACTGCTGTCGTGTTGTATGTATATATGTTATCTCCTATCACTAACGTTGTGCCATTGACACCATTCGTTCCATTGACACCATCAATCCCGTTAGTCCCGTTGATACCCGCAACTCCTTGTATTCCTTGTATTCCCTGAATACCTTGTGACCCTGTAAGATTGGATGTTGTGAAATTTGTCCCGTCTGAAAAGTGCCAAGTAAACGTGCCATCAAAATTGTTTGTGATTGATGATATTATAAGAGAAGTCCCGTTGATGCCATTGACACCATTAAGTCCATTTGTTCCATTAATACCGTCAATACCGTTAGTGCCATTAACCCCCGCAATTCCCTGTATACCCTGTATTCCTTGAGAGCCATTGACACCATCAATCCCGTTAAGTCCATTAGTCCCATTTAGCCCATCTAATCCATTCGTGCCATTAAGACCGTCAATTCCGTTAATCCCTGCAATCCCTTGAATGCCTTGTGTTCCTTGCTGTCCTGTCAAATTACTTGTCGTGAAGTTTGTGCCATCGCTAAAATACCAAGTAAATGTCCCGTCAAAATTGTTCGTGATGGATAACATTGTTAGAGACGTGCCATTAACCCCATCCATCCCGTTAAGTCCGTTGAGACCATTCGTGCCATTAAGACCGTCAATTCCGTTGATGCCATTAGTCCCGTTGATGCCATCTATTCCATTTATCCCGTTAGTGCCATTCAGTCCGTCTGTCCCGTTGTGAATGTCTAATGACGCAAAATATTGGATTACCCAAGCAGTATCATTGTATCTCTGGTCGGTTATTTCTAATTTGTTATTTATTTGTTGCTGAAGAGAAAAATTTAGGTTGTCTATATCTGTGTAAAGATAATTGGTGATGTTGAATATTGTATCAATTCCATTCCAGATGGTTGCATTATTCAACATAAATATCGGGTCTGTCTCTGTCACCATTATTGGAGTGCATTGCGGAGAACCCATTGTAAGATTTTGAACCGCATAACCTAACGGACAGTTTCCTGTGCCTGATTTTGTCGTGTTTAACGCATCAACATTGTTATACACAATATTTATCAAAGAAAGCAAAACGTCATCTGTCTGGTTTCTTGTCAGGCTCTCGTTTAGTAACTGTTGCTGAAGTTCTGTAAGATTTAGCATTGTGATATATCCAACATCATTATTCCAATATGAAATCTCTGTTGGTTTTCCAGAAATATTGTTCCACGTCAAATCTGTTGTCAATGCAAACCCCACGTCATTGATGAACTGAGAAAGATTTGTGTAAACTGTGATATTTGTTAGATAACCCATATCATTATTGAAGAAACTTATATCTGTTGGAAAATTTGTGATGTTCTGCCAATAACTGTGTATTGCATAATTAAGATTAGAATACCTCACCGTTGCGTTGAGACCTATGCCTTCAAGGTCTCCAAAACCAAGTCCCCAATCAACTTTGTAAATAGGTATAACGTATGTCCCGTCACTCTCATAAAATCTGTTTGCTGTGACATATCCACCGAAAATACTATCATTGTCGGTGATTTCTGTATATTGTGCAAACACGCATTGAAATAGAATTAAAAATAGAAAAAATAGGAGAAAGGTCTTTTTAGATACCATAAATCTTTTAACAGAGTGTGATATATTTAAATTTTTCTGTTTGTTTTTTGAGCAACATATTTGTGTTTCTTTATGAGATAAAAATGTATCCTGACAAATTATACAAATCTTTTTTTCTAAATAGACCATATTTTTTAGAAAGATTTTAATATTTTTAAAACCTTTCTTTTTTTATTCCCTAAATTATCCAAGACTGTATAAGAAACATTTTAATATAAGATTTGCTAATCAAATGAATAAAAAAACATGATACAATATTCAAGGCAAGGACTTTATGTTGAAAGAAAGAAAAATACAAAACGTTCTATTGAAAAAAATGTTAGAAAATTTGATTTTATGAATATTGGCTTGATTGTCCTTCTTATTATTGTTGTTGTTTTTTATTTCTTGAAATAATATCTTCCAAACGATATTAGTAACGTAAGCAGTTTATCCTGCAACTACTATTAAAATATCTTGATATGCGTGGGTTAATCGTTTGGTTTTTTGATGATGGTAATATATGTAGAACACAAAACAATTATGATTGTATAAAATTAACTATTGCTACTTGCTCATTTACGAATGAAGACCTAAAAAAAGCTATAGATATACTAAAAATTAATTTTGGTTTTCAGAATATATCAATTACAAATAGAAATGAACTTCTTTTTTGGAGAGAAGATGCTATAAAATTTTGCAAAATTGCTTTATCTTATCTCCCACAAGGTCTGAACCATAAATCAAAATTTATTAGAGAAATAGCACAATTATAAAAAAAAATAAAAAAGTTGGTAGTTTTCTACCTTTCTTTGTTTGTATCAATGAGACTTCTTATCTCATTGAGTTTTTTGCCCATACGAACAAAGTAACAAGTGCGATTAATCCTGCGAAAGCAAGTATCTGCACTCCGTATTCGACAATGAAGTCGATAACGACTGCGGAGACATCTCCGCTATCGTGTGCTGGTGTGTATGTTGCCATTCTGTTCCACCTCTGGAATTTGTTTTAAAATAGTGTGTTGTTGCTGTGGTAAGGCTTTGTTTAGCAGACCCCTACCCTACCTGCCAATGATTTTACCTCATTGAGTTTTTTGCCCATACGAACAAAGTAACAAGAGCAATTAATCCTGCGAAAGCAAGGATTTGGACACCGTATTCGACAATAAAGTCGATTACAACGCCACTCAAGTCACTCGATGTGTGTGCTGGTGTGTAGTTTGCCATAATGGATATTGTAGCAGGTTTATTTAAAAACCCTTCTTTGACAAAAGTCTGATTTCTTCGACAAAAAAAAGAAATGAGGTTTTTTTCCAAGAAAAGATAAATTTGCACAAGAAATATAAATTACAAAGTAATTGTATTTGATTATGGGCAAGAAAGATTATACAAATATCTATATTTCTATCACAAAAGAAGACGACCAATATATAGACGAACTCCGTGTTGAAAAGATAAAGATTGACAAGAAACATTATACAAAAACAGAGGTTGTCAAACTTCTACTTAATCTTGGTATGGACGTTACTAATGGACGTTATCTGAAGTTAGACCCAAGCATTGACACTTTTGTATCTCAGATGCAGAACCTTGTGATTGACATGAACGGTCAGAAAGTTACAATAAAAAAGACTAAGGAACAAGTCTATAATATGCTTATAGAAAAAGGTCTACAGCACCTTAACGAATAAAATGGCAAACAAAATATTGAAATATTTTGAATTACCCATAGAAGAGGTAAAACAATGGACATGGAAAGAATATCTCATGTTTGTTGTTGAAAGTTGCTACACCACAGTCTTTCCATTCATTGCAGGAATGCTATTGGTTGAACGTCAGGAAGTTGTCTGGATTTTCATGCTTATTTTACCTATCTATTTCAGATTGACAGTCTTGAAGAAATTTACAGGAAAAGTTAATAGAAGATTGTTTATGAAATAGGTGATATGCCACGACAGAGATTTGGAAAGATATAAGTGGATATGAAAAAGTTTATCAAGTTTCAAATATAGGAAGAGTTAGAAGAATTGATAAATTTTCACCAAGATTAAAAGAGGGTTGCTTTTTAAAATTATCAGACCATTATAGAGGCTATTTAACTGTAAAATTAAAAATAAAACGTTATTTTGTTCATAAATTGGTTTGTTGGGCTTTTTTAGGAGAAAGACCCGTAGGATTACAAATAAACCATAAAGATTGTAATAAAAAAAATAATCATATTGAAAATCTTGAATATATCAATCAAATACAAAATATGAGACACGCTGTAAATAATGGTCTTCGTGATTTTTCAAAAAAAACAAGAAGACTGACAATCAATCAAGCAGAAGAGATTAAACAAAAATATAGTTCTGGAAAATATTTTGCTAAAGAATTAAGTGCTGAATATAAAATTAATTGCTCATCTATTTGGAAAATTATAAAAGGAAAAACGTATGTGATTTAAATGAAAGTTTATAGAACAAAATCTGAAACAATGCAAATTGAGGCATTATTACAAGAAAATATCACTTTTTATAGAGTATTTCAAGATGATTGGACAAAGACAGTTATTGATGATTTAAAATATAGATTATTTGGAAGAATACCCCGCAATTTTCTTGTAAATATAGGTGGTTTGATTGGCGTTCCTACAGGTATTTTTAAATCTACGCTTGGAATACAGTTTTGTTTACACCTTGACCCAACATTTAACCTTGTGCAACGAGTTGGCTTTTCTATAAATCAGTTGCTTGATAAGGTTAGGGATAATTCTGAATATTTTTTGTGCAACAAGTGTTATTATGATTTTCAAAAATCTTATTCTGGAACATACGAAACGCATCCTGCCGAAAAAGAGCAACCGTGTAATAATTGCAGTAATATGGCAGATAAATTGGTTTTACTGACAAAAATGATATTCTTTCTTGATGAGCAGACAAAAACGTTAAAGCAGGGTGCTTTGATAAGGTTGCAGAACCTTGTTGATACTTGCCGACAAAGACAGATATGTTTCGTGACTTGCGGAGTAGACCAATACGGGATGCACTTCTCAACATACCAATTGAAAAGAGTGCAGGAGAGTTCAGATGATTACCTTCCGCTAAAAAGGGTAAAATATGCTGTATATGACGATGCAAGAGATATATATTATGGATACTTCCAATGGGATGTTACACCATTGACTGACCCCACTTGGAAAAAAGTGTTCGATGAATATTCAAAGATGAAGACTAACTTCCAGAGAGTTGCTATCGCACAGCGGACACAGGCTATGAACTTTGAAGAGTATGCTGACGAGATACTTAATAGTGATGACTTCCAAAAATGTTTCAAGCCATTAAAGAGTGGCGGGAAAACGTTACAGACAGCATTATTGAGAAATGTTATATATCAACGTTACCCCGATAATACCGCAGAAGACCGTAATAATATCTTAGCACAAATAAAAATGGTAGTTTATAATGAAAAAGAAGACGAGGAAGAATAACTTTTATAAATAGTAGTCAATTCTGGATATAAATGAATATTTGTAAAGAGTGCCTTAAACCACATAATAGATTTGTTAAAGGTGTTTGTTATCCTTGTTATAGACGTGAATATAGAAAAAATCATTTGAATTTATTAAGAAGACAAGATAGAGATTGGAAAAGAGAAAAGAGAAAAAATAAATCATTCAGAGAATATAGTAAAAAAATAACAAAAAAGTCTTATGATAAAAATAAAGATAAATATAATTTTAGAAGACGTGAAGAATATAAAAAAAATCCTGAAAAAAACATTATTCAACACAGAGAATATTATAAAAAAGTTAAAGGCACACCTGAATTTATAAAAAAGTGTGCAAAAAAATATAAAAAATATTATAAAACAAAACACGCAAGAATAACTACACTCCTAAAAACTCAAAAGAGGGATAGTATTTTGATGGGTGTGGAGTTTAATTTATCTTATCAGGACGTTTTGGATATACTTGAAAGAGATAAAGTGTGTGTATATTGTAAAAAATCAAAACAAATTGGGCTTGACCATATTATTCCAAAATGTAAGGGTGGAAAAACAGTAAAATCAAATTTAGTAATGTGTTGTTTTAGATGTAATGTAAAAAAAGGGAGACATATATATGACACCAACTAAGATAATAAAAGGATTTTTTATATTTATATTTATTTTTATTTTATCTGTTGGCGTGTTATATATTGCAATAGAACCTATGGTGCAATCTGCTTTTATTAAAGGATATGATATGGGAAAGAACGCAAGTTGTAGTTGGCTTTATCCTAACGAATGGACAAACGATGACTACCACCCGACAAATAAAGAGATAAATATTATCACAAATTTTTCTTTTAATGCATCTTTGAACTAATCATTCTTAGCATAATAATTATGACTGTCAATTGAACAAACATTGCCTCTTGCAACCCAACAACGTTTTTTATCTTGGTGAATAGCCAAAACATGAATATTGCAATTAATATTGGCTTTACCCACGAATTGTAAATTGATAATATATTTTTTTTAGCACTCCTCAAAAATCCCTGTTCTTTTTCAGACAATGTGCTTATAGTCTTTTCAAAATGCTTATCTAATGTTTCCATTGCATCCATTTTATAACCTCATCCTAAAAAAAGTTACAGGACGTTTGCAAACACATTTTCCAATCTTTACTTTTTTCACTTTTTTTTCTATCCACCTGATTTTATGCAGTTTTCTATTTACTGTTGTTAATGTTGTCTTTGTCTCCTTTGCAATCTGCCTTGCACTCATATATTTCCTTTTTGTTTTCAAAAAATCTGCCAAATCCCATTGACTGAATGTTGCCATTTACTCCACCCCAAATTTTAATTTAAATCTCTTTTTACAATTAACACATATTACTTCTTTTCCATATTGAGTTCCGTGTGTTGAACCGCATTCATCACAAACAAATCTTAAATGAAAAAAAGTCATTATGTATCCTCACCAATTACAATGTTCTTTTCTTTCATAGACTTTGCAACCAAACCAACCGTTGCCAAGAGCCTCATGCCTATCTTATTTATCTGGACTTCCAATTCTTCATTATACATAAACGGGTCATCGTCCCCGTAATCGTTCCCGTAATATTCTGAACTAAATTCTTTTAAGATACTGTCCCTATATCTAATCTTTCTCATAAATTTTACATTACCCACCAATTTTTCATATTGGATTATTTGAGGTCTGAACTTTTCTTGGTTGTCTTTATCCAACGCATATAAATGCAGGAGAACAAATTTAAGCTGTTCTTCAATGCCCTCTATCGATTTGAAATCAGAGATTATCCTTTCTGCATTGAAGTCATCTCCCTGATTGAATAATGCCATTATTCTTCACCCTCATTTTCACTTAAATGATTAAGGAAACAGTCATTGCAATATTCATCATCGTCTTCTCCTAATTCTGTCAGACAGTCCTTGCATCTATTGATTGTCGTCTTTGTTTTTGCCATAGGTGAACTACCACGACCCAAGTGTCGTGGCATCCTAACTCAACGACGGAAGTTGCACTTTGCAGTGTAGAGCATCCATCTCCTCAGGCGTTGATTCGGGTCGTTCCAA
>Ga0315288_10000344_pt1 | contig 58670 bp, 50 predicted proteins | sample YL17G11_20_MG_FD_203454 | JGI IMG/M metagenome (GOLD analysis project Ga0315288, IMG submission 203454) | Sediment microbial communities from Yellowstone Lake, YNP, Wyoming, USA - YL17G11_20 | ecosystem: Environmental > Aquatic > Freshwater > Lake > Sediment | place: USA: Wyoming | collected...
CGCAAAAGACAAGCAAGCACTAAGCAGTGATATTGACTTGATGGTTATTGGAAAGATTTCCTTTGGTGAAGTGGTTAGGATTTTAGAAAAAGCCGAGAAAAAAATCGGAAGAGAGATTAATCCAGTGGTGATGGATGAGTCTGAGATGAAAGAACGTCTGAAAAAACAAGACCATTTTTTAACAAAAGTATTCAGCGAAACCAAAATATGGCTTATTGGCAATGAGTAATACACTAAAGGATTGGCAAAAGAATGGCTGGCTAATAGAACATATAACTAGTCCGCAAGAAATTAATGCGCTATTAGCGGTTGCCGACCGCGATATACAGGATGCGGAAGTCGATGAATTAAGTCTTGATGCACGATTATCGATTGCCTATAGTGCAATTGTCCAATGCGCAAAAATAGGCTTGGCGGTTTTTGGTTACAGGGTCGCCCGTGATTCAGCACATTATTACAGCATTCAATCATTAGCAATAACTTTAAATGTTTCTCGCGATGCGACAAGACAACTAAATGAATTTAGAAAAAAGAGAAATATAATTGAATATGATAGAATTGGAACTACCACCAAAAAAGAAATTATTGAGGTTTTAAATTTAGCCAAAGAAATCAGAAAAAAGACCGAAGAACGAATAAAGGAAATAAATCCTAAATTATTAGAAAATACTTAACTGAACAGCTGTATTAAAACCAACAATCAATGATGTAACCATCTTTACTCAACGTAATTTTTATTAATCGGTTACGATGCCCGTATCGGTGATGTTTAATATTTTAACCACAGACTTGCCCCGCACTTTTTTCCAAGGAAATATTTATACCAATATAATGTGTTGGCAAAACTCAACCAATTCGTAAAAAATGGTGCGGGGTGAACACAGATTTACACAGATTTTTCTTTAATCCGCCTAAAATAATTCGGGACTCTTCCTAATTTTACCCCCTGCAATTTTAGGCAACTTCTTGAAGATTAACCCCGCACCTATTTCTACGAGTGGTTTTTTGTGTCTGCATAAGAATTAAAGTTAGTCAGGACTTTCCTGAAAATAGGTACGGGGTGAAGCGTAAGGCTTCCTTCGCCGTAGTCGTACGTCGCCAAAGGCTATGGCTTCCTTCGCCGAAGTGGCTACGGAGGCCGAGGATTGAGTTTTATTGAAAAAGAAAATTTTAACCACGAATTAACACTAATGGACACTAATGCCAAAACAAGGTGCTGAACTGAATTCAGCATCTCCGATTTATTCGTGTTCACCCCGCACCTATTTTCAGATGCGATATAGTTTATATGATAATGTTTCATCTAACTTACACAACCTCAAAAATAGATGCGGGGTTCATTAGTGGCTTTAATGAGTATTGTACGATATTGGGGCATGCCCCCGGCGCGCCCCGGGCATGCCCCCCACATGCCCCGGTCAACCCAGGGGATTATGGTGGGGCATGCCCCGGGCATGGGTCAGATGATTTAATAGAAGTTCTAATAAGGATTTAAAACGTAAATTTATTTCAAATTCTATTCATCAATCTATTTCGATTTCTACTAGAAAACCTATCTGAAATCATATCCGGAAGCATATCAGGGAGTCTATCCGAGAATCTATCAGGGATTATACCAGGGTATTATTTTCACCACTCGGAAAAATCAAAAATTAAATATTAAATATTAAAAAGGGCAAGCCCTGTTAGAAATAATATGGCAGACCGAGAGAATCAAATGTTAAGCGGAAATTTAGAGAGTCCCATAATTTCTAACAGGGCAAGTACACCTTAGGCGGACTACGGGTGCGACCCGTCCAAACCCTAATTCCATACTCATTGTATCATACGCTGGGATAATCACTTAGCGATTCAGTTTGGAATAATGGTATTATTCCTTATTTTACCCCCAAGTTATTTGGTATTCAATAACTTATTTATTTCTATCTTTTTCTAATTTATCTGTTTTTTTTGCGCTATATATTATATATAGTTTAATAGTTCTTTGATATTTTGGAATTTAGTACAAACCTAAAACCTGTAGTTGGCAGTATTTTTAGGAGAGGAGATAAGGGTACCATTGTTTCCTGTCATAAGATTGCTTTGGGGGATGGTATAGAAAGGAGGTGGTGTACTAATGGGCGTTAGACCTGCATCAAGGCGTTTGGAGAAATGGGATGCGATGCTTTCGGGAGATGTCTTATCTACGAGAGTTGCCGGTTATAAGGAAAAGATGCGTGAGCAACTTGCCGCAATCTTTCCTATGCAAGAGGAGGTTGAGAACCAAGTCAAACTAATTCTTGCCGAAGCCGGAACTTCTACGATTATGAACTCTTTCTACATCAATTTCGGTCGCGAAGTCTATAAACTCAAACTCAGATTCTCGGGCGGACAATTACTCAATGCGGTGAATGTTGTAATGAACAAATGGGTCGCTCGCGGTTTAGACCAGGACATCCTTGAGAAAATTCGCAACACCGTTTTCACCATCGCGCCACCGGCTCCGTAACATAATACGCTGAATGGGAAAAAAAGATGGGGAAGACTGCCTTCCCCATCTGATAAAATTAATCAAGTTTTTTCTCTTCTCTCCAAATTTCAAAGATTGTTTATGATTTTCTGACTAAGATAAAACATAAATTAATACAAACAACATTTTTATTCTTTGTCTCCTTATTTTCGCATCATATCTTGAAGTAAAAACGATTCTAAGACATTACCTTGATTATCAAAGAATAGATTACACTGATTAGTCCTTTAATAATGTCGCTTAATGTCCCCTATTAATGTCCCTTAATGTCCCTTATTTTAGAATGAGTCTTGAGGCAAGTTTATAATAAGTGCCTTTCTTTTCGCCAAATCTTTCGATAACACCCTTATTGACAAGTAGCGTTAAATCTCTGGTTGCGGTTCGTTTAATACTATTACAAAGTTTCTGAGATTGTTCATTATCAATTCTTTCGTTTAAGACAAGATATCTCATAATCTTTTCCTGTCGAGCATTTAAGCTATAGTCTTTTAAGTTTTTTATTATAGCATCTGCCGATATTATCTTTTCACCCTTGAGTTGTATTTCTTTCATCTGAATTTTTAATCCTTCAACAAAGTATTCAAGCCAGCTTGTCATATCCAGTTTGTTGTTTCGGACTGATTGAATTGCTTGATAATACGCAGGACGGTCTTTATCATAATATTGAGAAATTGTGAAAAGTCGTTTGAAATCATAATCGGTCATGTAAAGAATTAATGTTGATAAGAGCCGAGCGGTTCTGCCATTACCATCAAGAAATGGATGAATATGAACGAATTGATACTGCGTGATACCAGCGACAATAACTGGCGATATATTTTTTCTATCGATTAACCAATCGACAAGTTCTCTCATCAGATGCGGGACTTCTAATGGTGATGGTGGTGTATAGATAATTTCTTTGGTTATCGAATTGACAACATAGTTTTGAATCTTTCGGTAATTGCCCGGGTCAGCTTTTTCACCCCGAACACCTTTAACAAGCATTTTATGTATTTCTCGAATTAACCCTTCGGTGAGTGGGTCGTTTTTACCGAGATATTTTGAAACAAACTCCATCGCTTTTTTGTAATTTAATAGTTCTTTTTTATCATCGGCATTTACATCTTTTACCTTATTTCCTTCTAAGATATTTTTGGCTTGTTCAAGGGTTAATGCAGTACCTTCAATGTGAGTTGAATAATGAGCTTCAAGGATTAATATTTCCTTTTGCAAATCGGAGAACCATTCTTCTTTGAGTTTTATCGCATCAAGAAATCCGCGCACTCGCTCAATTTCAACTAGCGCGTTACTGATATTTAATGTTATAGAAAATTTCGGTATGAAAGGCATAGATTTTCTATCATTCTATCTTAATAATTGCCTGTGTCAACCCTTAAAAATTCACTTGTCAACTTCTTTCCGCAGCGGGTAGCGTAGTTACAATTTTATAACTACCAATTTGATATAAATGTTGACAAAGCAGAAATTACCATTTATATTAGGGTTAGATGTCTAAGTATTTAATAATTTTGTTATATCTCTTACCGATAATTTCAATTGCTACTCCACTTAATGAAAGTTTTACCAGCACAACCTTTCCACCGATGGGGTGGAGAGTTATTAATAATGATGTTGGAATATATACTTGGGAAAGATATACAACAAATCCGAGAACTTTACCCGCATGTGTATCATCCAAGTTTGAAGGTTCAACTATCCGAAATGATGACTGGTTAATAACACCGAGATTAATTTGTAGTGCTACAATTGCCGACACTTTAAAGTTTTGGTACCGCAAATCCGGCACTTTTGGAATTCGTGAAAGTTTACATGTTAGAGTATCAACTACGGGAAACGGTGTTAATGATTTTACGACCATTCTTTGGATAGGGCGTTTTAATAATACACAATATGAGCAAAAAATAATTCCGCTGGATAGTTTTGATGGACAGGAGATTTATATCGCATTTGTAAATAAAGGTTTGGAGGAAACACGAATCAACATTGACGATATAATCGGTCCGGAAATGGTCGAGATGAAGGATGTTGGGGTTGATACGATTTTAACACCAGGTAGTTTTGTAATGCGTCCCTTTGGAGCAGGCTTTCAACCACAAGCAAGAATAAAGAATTACAGTAATTCTATCCAAAGAAATATTCCTGTTATATGTTCAATTGTTGGGCAAGGTTCAATATTACATTATGAAAATATTAAATATATTGATAGTCTTTTGATTGATAGTTCTAAAATTGTCACTTTTGACTCTTTTGCGCCAATAGTTGCCGAAGTATGCACAGTAAAAATTAGAACCTTACTCGCAAATGATATTAATCCAATAAATGATAGAAAGACTAAATCAACCCAAATCATCGGTGGTCAATATACTGGTGGTCCTGACGCTAATTATTCTTATTGGATAGACTCAGATACGACAGGTGGACCTATCTATAACTGGATTGACATTTCTTTAACCGGAACTCCACTGCCATCTGGTGATGCAAATATCAGTTGGCCAACACCGCTTGGGTTTAGTTTCAACTATTATGGAGAATCACAGACTCGCTTCTGTTATTCAACCAACGGCTTTATAAGTTTTGATACATGATTATATTCGTATAGTTCCAACGTACTGGTTCCAAATGCAGACTTACCAAATAATATTATCGCTCCGTTCTGGGACAAACTATGGGTGTTCAGCGCTCGACACCAAACTTTTAGCATAGCACCCAATCGGTATAAAATAGTTCAATGGAACGCAATTGTCTATCCGACTGAATTTCGAGATACAGTTACCTTTCAAGTAATACTATATGAGAATGGTGATATTATTTTTCAATATAATCGCTGTGAAAATCGGTATAACCTTGGACAAGGGCAATCCGCAACAGTCGGTATTGAAGATGCGTCGGGCACAATCGGATTACAGTATCTTTATAATGGAACACCGCAAGGAAACCTTCTAAGTGCGGGTCGGTCAATCCGTTTTTATCGCGCCAGTCATGATGTGATGCTTGACTCGATTCTTACAACACAAGTTGGTTTGGGAGATACGGTTTCACCTAAGGTTTTAGTAAAAAATGTTGGGACGAGCACAGAATCGTTCTCAACGGTTTTTAATATCTTTAACCCCGCACCTATTTTTAAGACCACGAAGGTTAATACCAATAGTTGCGATTCTAACTTTACCAATGTGAGAAATAGGTGCCGGGTTGATAGTAAATCCTTAATTTATATTGACACTCTTGAAGTAACTGATTTACTGCCAGCCACCAGTTGCACGCTCAGTTTTGATGAGTGGATTGCACCACAGTACGGAACTTATTCGGTAAAAGCGTGGACAACGTTAGACAATGATTTTAATCGCGCTAATGATACTTGTTGTCAAGACCTTGAAGTATCAATTGCAGCGCCTACTTTATTAAATCCGATTAATGGCTTTGCAACTAATATAATGTCAGTATCATTTGATTGGACTGATATCACGGGTGCGACGCGATATAATTTTCAGATAATTAATCATACCGATAATGTTATTACTAATTCGCAATATGGTCCAATTAATCTTGCTGAGGGAATTTATTATTGGCGTGTGCGGGCGGGCACTGAGACTCGCTGGGGTTTCTGGAGTGAGACCTATGCTTTTATGATTGATATAACACCGCCATCAGCACCGATTTTATTTAGTCCTACACAAAATTGCATTCTTTATCAACCTTATCCAAATTTTTTCTGGCAGAGAATCGATGGTGCGATTAGTTACAATCTTTTAGTTTACACATCAGCGGAAACTATAGTCAACCACACGCTTGTTGATACAAGTTATCTTACAAGTCCAGCATTTGCTAATGGTGTATATTTGTGGAAAGTAAGATGCCAGGACCTTGCCACTAACTGGTCAAACTTCTCATCGCCACAAACATTTTTTATGTCTTATCCGGTTTGGGAACGAAAAGCTGATGTTCCGGAGATGAATAGCTATAGACCAGTAAAGGATGGTGGATGTTTAGTAAGTGCTGGCAATAAACTTTATGCGCTTAAAGGAAATAACACCCAAGATTTTTATGAATATGACATTGCAACAAATCAATGGAATAGTAAGTGTTCAATACCATATTTAACAACTGATTCTGGTATAGTAAAAAGGAAAGTTAGAACCGGCGCGGCATTGGTTTATACTGGCAATCTAATTTTCGCCCTGAAAGGTAATAGAACAAGAGAGTTCTGGACGTATAATCCGAACGCTGATAACTGGATTTATAAAAAACCGGTACTATCAAATAATTATATCAAAGATGGCTCCAGCCTAACTTACCATAATGGTTTTATCTATTGTTTGGTTGGAGCAAGTAGTAGTTATGAGTTTTATCGATATGATATTGAGCAAGACACATGGCTCACGCTATGCTCAGCACCCGAAGGCAGAAATCACAGACGTTATAAATCTGGTAGTTGTATTGTTTATGGCGGGAATAATAAAATATATACTCTAAAAGGCAGTGCACGGTATAATGAATTTTATTGTTATGATATTAATTTAAATTCCTGGCAAGCCACAGATAGTTTACCTTATTACCATCCTTCAATTCGTAAGAAATCTAAGGTCAGAGCCGGCGGGGCGATGTGCTATGATGGAGAGAACTTAATTTATGCAATTAAAGGTGGCGGGAAGAATGAATTTTGGAAATGGAACACCGCGACAAATCAATGGTCGACTAAAGATACTATTCCCCGACTCTATAAGAGAAGCGTGCCTAAAAACGGTGCTTCATTATGCTATGCCGATAGTAAAGTCTGGCTATTGAAAGGGAATAGAACAAGAGAATTATGGATGTATTTTCCTATCACAAAAGATAAAACAGAAAAAGATATACCACAAAGGCACGGAGACACAGAGAAAAACCCGAGAAATACCTCTGTGCCCTCTGTAACTCCGTGTCTCCGTGGTGATATTTGTCCGCAGAAAATTGTCGTCCCGCTATCGGGTGAAAAGTCTGTAATTGTTAATTATACGATAGATGAATCTGATAATATTTTTGTTAAATTTTATGATGTGCAGGGAAGATTGGTTAAGAGTGTTAAACCGGATTGGATGAATCAGGGAGCACATAGCACTAAGATAATGCTTGACGATTTGCCCAAAGGAGTCTACATTATTATAGTTGAAGAATATTAAACGAAGAAAAGATTACCACAAAATCACGAAAGGGAAAATATACCACAGAGGCACAAAGACACAGAGAAAAACCGAGAAATAACTCTGTGTCCTCTGCGACTCTGTGTCTCTGTGGTGAAAAGTTGTTCGTGTCTTCGTGGTAAATTGGAGGAATTAATGAAATGTTTTATCGTTGTATTGTTTTTAGCATGCTTGGTAAGTTCGGCATTTGGTCAAACGGTTATTAATGCGGTTCCGGCACCAAGAAATGCGTCTGGGCTTTGTTGGGTTAATGGTTATTTGTGGTGCGGTGCTTATGGTACTCAAGGCGACACAATTTATAAAATCGACCCGGCAACTGGCAATGTGTTGAAACGTTTGAGATGGCGGGTGAGTGCGGATTGTTATGGCTTGGCTTTTGATACGATTAATGGCGGTAGTCTTTGGGTTTCTGACCATTCAGCCGGCGATTCGATTTTTTTGATTGATACGATTACCGGCGCCCGTATCAGGGCTTTCCGCGCACGCAAAACATATATGGCAGGTCTTGCTAATGACGGTCAATTTCTGTGGAATTGCTGCTATTATAGTCCGGATGGCAGGGTTTATGGTCTGAATAAAACCAACGGTGTTCCATTTGATAGTTTTGATATCCCGTCAATTCCTCAACCCTGGGGCGCTACCTGGGATGGTCAGTATTTGTGGGTTTGTAATGATGGTAATTATGGCGGTTTTCATCGGGTTTATAAGATTAATGTTAATACGCACCAGATTATTGATTCGCTCGATTCACCGGGCACTCGTCCGTATGGTTTAGCCTGGGATGGCAGTTATCTGTGGGTGATTGCTAATGGCACATCGCCGACTGGTCGGGTTGCTTATCAGATTGATTTGGGTGGTTCAGGCACACCGGATATTCAGATCGTGCCGACCACTTATAATTTCGGCAATACACCGATTGGTATGATACCAGGATTCGGATTAAATATTAGTAATGTCGGAACTGATACGTTGACGCTCGATACAATCTTCTTGAATAATCCGGTGTTCAGTTATCTGAATGTAGCTTTTCCTGTTCGGTTGGCACCGAGCACAAGTATTGATGTTTCGGTCAATTTTACTCCGACCGCTTTTCAGCTCTATACCGGGAGTATGGGTATTGTGAGTGATGACCCGGATGAAGAGACTGTGTATGTGACATTAAGAGGACAGGGCGTTTACCCGATACCAACTTTGTCACCGAGTGCGAGCAGTTATAATTACGGTGATGTTAGAATAAATTGCGTCTCAAACTGGTTTTTAAGAATTGTGAATCAGGGCTTCCCGATGTTGAGTATTGATTCGATAAAATATACAGATGAACGATTTTTTAGCGGTAGATTAACCTTGCCGATTTCATTAAATTGTCTTGAGACAACCGAAGTTCAGATAATAACAAGACCGAATGTTGCTGGTTCTTATTCGGGTAATATGCTGATTTATTCTAATTCTACACCCAATCCATACAATATTAATTTTTTGGCGAACGGTATTTCGAGCAATTTGGTCGGCGGGCAGTTGTTATGGTCGTATGATTTTACGGATAATGTGGTTTGTGTTGCGCCGCTAGTTGATATTAATAATGATAGTATTATTGATGTTATGGCAGAGTCTTATGGCACAAATATGTATGGCGAGAAACATTTGCGAACTTACTGGGGCAATAGTTCAGGTTCGGGTGTTGTGCAATGGGGAATTGGTGATAATGATTTTACTGGTGGATATGGTGATGATTGTCTAATTCAGGGTGACGATTATAATAATGACGGCATGCGCGATATTATTTTGGGCACGGCCTGGGGCGACCGGTCAGTGTATGCGATTAATTCTTTGAACGGACAGATTATCTGGTTTTATGATAGTCATTCCTATGACGGCGATGGCGGCTGGGTCTATTCGGTTCACACGATGCCGGATATTAATAACGATGGTATTGGCGAAGTCTTGGCTGGTATTGGTGGAAATTCAACTCCTGGCGGTGGTCCGAGAAGTATGTACTGTTTTTCCGGTGCTAATGGCAATATCATCTGGCAGTTCCGAGCTCAAGATGCAATCGGCACAGTCAATTGGATTCCTGATGTCAATAACGACGGCGTGACAGATGCAATCTGCGGTGCATGGGGAAATAGTTATGATAAACGGGTCTATTGCGTGAGTGGTGCATCAAGTGGACTGGTAACTACGCCTTTGTGGCAGTATCAGTGCGGCTCTGATGTTCAGTCTGTGATTACGATTCCGGATTTGAATGGTGATGGGAAAAAAGAAGTGGTTGCTGGTGCCTGGAATGGCACGGTTTATTGTTTGAGCGGTGCGACCGGTATGTCGCTCTGGTTAAGTACAGTTGGTGGTTGGGTTGTTAAAGTTGTGGAGATTCCGGATTTGATTGGTCCGCAACAACCTGGCATCGCAGTGGCAAATGTAAGCGGTGTATCATACTTTAATGTTCTGAATTCTAATAATGGTAATGTGTATTGGAGTTATCCGACCGGCAGTAATGTCTGGACCGTGGATGCGATTGACGACTTGAACGGCGATGGCAAGATGGATGTGATTACCGGCAATCAGACTCCGGGTGTGGTCTTTTGTCTGAGCGGCGCTAATGGTAATTTAATCTGGTCGTATAATGAGGGCAGATTGATTGAATCGGTGCGGGCAATTCGGGATATCAGCGGTGACGGTCATCAGGATGTGCTGGTTGGAACTCAGGGGTCAATAACTGGTATCGGGCATTTGCTAGCAATCTGCGGCGGCAATTATCCGCCGGCGGTTAATGAAGGTGATGGTTCAGCTTTGATACCCAAGGCAAAATTTTCCGTGTATCCGCGATTGAGCCGAACTGGTTTTAATATCAGTTGGTCAAACTTGTCTGTCGATAAGATTACAATCTTTGATGCGTCAGGTAGAATAGTCAAAGATTATGATAAACCGAACAATGCGATTCAGAACATTGTATGGAACGGACGCGATGAACAAAACCGAGCGGTCGCGGATGGCATCTATTTCGTCAAAGCCGAGGGTGAACACAGCACACAGATTGAAAAGATAGTTGTGATTAAATAAATGAAAACTCACCACAGAGACACTGAGGCACCGAGAAAACACAGAGAACAAATATTCGGAAACTCTGTGACCTCTGTGTTCTCTGTGCCTCTGTGGTATATCTGTTAATTAAATGAAAATCTGTGAAATCTCGTGGTTCCAAAGGAGGAATAAATGATTAAATATAAAGTAGTAATATTAGTTTTATTCTTGCTTGGTTCTCTCAACGCGCAAATGACCTGGAATCAGGCAACTGCCAATGCCCCATGGTCAGCAAGAGAAATGCACTCCTCGGTTTTGTTTGATGATAAGATATGGATTATGGGTGGAGTCGATGCATATCTTCTAAGAAATGATGTTTGGTATTCCTTAGATGGTGTGATCTGGACTCAAGCAATTGCTAATGCTGGATGGACTGCAAGGGATGGACATACTTCAGTTTCGTTTGATAATAAAATGTGGATGATTGGTGGATCGTGGAGGAACGATGTCTGGTATTCTGCTGACGGAGTGAACTGGACTTGTGCAACTGCAAATGCCGGATGGTCAGCAAGGTATCGTAACACTTCAGTTGTGTTTGACAATAAGATGTGGGTCATCGGCGGGCATAGTTCTGCTAGTCCTATTTGGAGAAATGATGTTTGGTATTCAACCGATGGTGTGAACTGGGCTTGTGCAACTGCAAATGCCGGATGGTCAGGAAGGCATGGTCACACTTCGGTTGTCTTTGATGATAAAATATGGGTGATGGGTGGATATGATGGTGGTCAAAGGAACGATGTCTGGTATTCTACTGACGGAGTGAACTGGACTTGTGCGACTACCAATGCGGGATGGGTGTCAAGGTCGTCGCACACTTCGGTTGTCTTTGATAATAAAATGTGGGTTATTGGTGGAAGTTTTATAAATGATGTGTGGTATTCAGTCAATGGTGTAAACTGGACTGAAGCTGTTAATAATGCTCAATGGTCAGCTCGAGTGGGACACGCGTCGGTTTTATTCGATAATAAGGTGTGGGTGCTTGGAGGATATGACAATTCATCCTCTCACTTTCGAAACGATGTCTGGTATTCAACTGGGCTTGGTATTGAAGAGTATCGCCAAACACTCACGACTAACCGCTTTTCGCTTAATGCCGAACCGAATCCAATAAGAAATCAAACTGCAATTCGCTATTCGCTGCCCAGCCAGGGAAATATCTCGCTTTCAATCTATGATATTTCAGGGAAATTAATAAAGACTCTGGTTAATGAAAATAAATTGCCGGGTGATTATTCTGTAAGGTGGGATAGTAAAGATGAACACGAACGAGCAGTCGCACGCGGTGTCTATTTTGTAAAGGTTAGTAGTGAAAACCATTCGCAGATTGAAAAACTTGTTGTGATAAGATAAACGAAAGGAAAGATACACCACGGAGACACAGAGCCACCGAGGTCACAGAGTTCTTAATTTTTTTCTCGGTGTTTCTCAGTGCCTTTGTGCCTCTGTGGTATAATTTGATTAAATGAAGATCGGTGTTTGTGGTATTGTTTGTGAGAAGTGTCCGAGAATGACCAAAGGCACATGTCCGAATGGTTCGGTTGGGTGCACGCCAAGAGAAAACAAGTTCTGTAAAATCTGCACCTGCGCTTTTAAAAAAGGCATAAAACTTTGTTTTGAATGTGCCGATTTTCCCTGCGAGCTGACCAAACAAGGACCAATCAGTTTTGGTTACTGCCAGTATATTTCAGGGAAAGAAAAAAATATGAAAAATAATATAGAAAAACTTACGATAGAACGCCAGAATTTTTCTCGCAATCTTTTTGTTTCGCTCGCACATTTTCATAGTCTCTGTGATATCAAACAGGAACAATTAGTTATCGCCAGGTTAAAGCAAGATGATAATGCTGTTAAAGATATAATTGAACAACGGCAAATATATGTAATTAGCGGTATTTTATGCGCAGTTTCTTTTCTTGAAGCGAACATTAATGAAATATTGGATGCCGCAAAAACATATATATATTTAACTGAAGCCCGTCCCAAATTAGTAATATTTAAGAAATGTGAAATTTCTGTCATTGAAAATCTTGCTGCTTTTAAAGATAATCTTAGTCGAAAGTTAGGGACATTAGAGAAATACCAATATGCTTTAATGATTTCTAGCAAGAAACCTTTTGACAAAGGGAAAGCTCCATATCAAGATGTTGATTTAATATTTGATTTGCGTAATTTATTAGTTCATTACGAACCAGAATGGATTGAATCTTTTGCTGAAGGTAATTCCATAAAAAAAGATATGCAAAAAATAGAAAAGAAACTAAGAGGTAAATTTGATCTCAGTAAAAGCATTGACGAAATGAAACCTTTCTTTCCTGATAGATGTCTATGTTATGGTTGTATTGATTGGGTGGTAAAATCCATTATGATATTTGGTGATGATTTCTTCAAAAAAATGAATCTTGTACCTGATTTTAAACCGTCATCGATAATTAATATAAATAAAAAAGGTAAAATTAAATGAAAATTGGTGTTTGCGGGATTGCTTGTGAAAAGTGTCCGTTCTATTTGATAATCTTGACAGTTAGTAATTTATTCACTAATATTAAAATAATATATTTGCACAACATCTACTATTAAGGGAGAAAAAATGCTCAACTGGTTGAATTTAATTAATTTTGGCGTAAGAAAATATCAGTGCGGTTATTGTGGACAAAAAATTGCATCAGAAAAAGCATATGTAGCTGAGCGCGGGTATGATGTAATAAATATATGTCCTTATTGCACCATGCCAACTATTTTTTTGGCAGACGGGTCACAAATTCCCGGCATTTTATATGGAGACGAAGTACAAGATATAAGTGATAAAGATGTTGTTTCACTATATAAAGAAGCTCGCGAATGTATTGCAAGCAATGCTTATACTGCATCTGTAATGTGTTCTAGAAAACTTTTAATGAATATTGCGGTAGCTAAAGGTGCGAAAGAAGGCTTATCATACAAAGATTATGTTGATTATTTAGCAAGTAAAGGGTTTGTTCCACCTGATGGTAAAGAATGGGTTGACCATATTCGAAATAAAGGGAATGAGGCTAATCACGAGATAGCGTTAATGACAGAAAAGGACGCTAAAGAATTAATTGATTTCTTATCTATGTTGCTAAAACTTATTTTCGAATTTCCTGCTCTTGCGAAGAAAAAAACAACTCCATAGTCTCCGTAATTAATAATTTATAATATAGTAATATTATGAAGATTGGTGTTTGCGGGATTGCTTGTGAAAAGTGTCCGAGAATGGTCAAAGGCACTTGTCCGACCCGCTTCGCCGAAGCTTCAGCGAGGCGAGATGGCGAGCAAGGTTGCGTGCCAAGAGAGAATAAGTTCTGTAAAATCTGCACCTGTGCTTTTAAGAAAGGTGTCAAACTGTGTTTTGAATGTGCGGACTTTCCCTGCGAAACAACCAAACAAGGACCAATCGCTTATGGCTATTGCCAATATATTTCGGGTAAAGAATAGAATAAATATTGATATTATATCTTTAATGAATGAATAATATGCCCAAAAAGAATATAGTAATTTCGATTGAAAGTCCAAATCTTTCAGCAAAACTTTTTAGCTCGCTTGGTTCGTTTCAATTACTTTGTGCTGACGAAGAACATAAATTGTTAAATAACAAGAAATATTCCACGGAAATAAGAAACAACATAATTGAAAATCAGCACGCTTATGTAATTGGCGGGATTCTTTGTGCGACCTCTTTTCTCGAGGCAAAAATTAATGAGATATTTGAGGGCGCTATGATGTACATGCGGATGCTGAAGTCAGGTATAACTGACAAAATACTCAGTAACAATCAAATTCTTGTTATTAAAAATCTCGCTTATTTAAAGGATAATCTTGATCGTAACTTACGTTCTTTAGAAAAATATCAGTTAGCCCTAATGGTTACTAATAATATTCCCTTTGATAAAGCAAAAAAACCATATCAGGACGTGTATTTAATATTTGCGTTACGCAACTTATTGGTTCATTATGAGCCCGAATGGATTGAATCGTATATTGTAGGTAATTATTCGAAAATTCGTGTTCAAAAGATAGAGCAAAAACTAAAAGGTAAATTCCTTCCCAATAAACACGTTGATTCATCATCTCACTTTTTCCCAGATAAATGTTTAAGCAAGGGGTGTCTTGATTGGGTAATAACTTCAGTGATGACATTTATTGATATGTTTCATGAAAAGATAGGACTCCCAAAACACTTGAATACCTCTACTGTAGCAAAAAAATAAAAGGGATTAAATCCCATGCGAACCGACTAAACAAGGACCAATCAGTTATGGCTATTGCAAGTATATATCAGGTAGAGTTACTTAATTTTAGTTAGTTGGGATTAAATTTGCGGTATATTTTTTTAATCGGTTTTATTTTATTAGTCGCCAATCTTGCTTTTGCTCAGAACGACTCGCTTTGGTTTTTAACCCGAGGCGGGCAAAATGCCGATGAATCATGGGGCGTTGATGTTGATTCGCAAGGTAATATCTATTGGGGAACTCATCAAACCGTGCCCGGTCCCTGGTCAGATGTTTATCTGTATAAATTATCTCCCAATGGCAGCGTAATCTGGCAGACACGCTGGGGTGGTGAGTGGAATGAACAGGTATATATCGTTACGGTCAAAGAACCTTATGTGTATGTTGGAGGTTCTAAGTGGCGAGGGTTGAACCTTGATTCAATTGATATGTTCATCGCGGCATTTAACGTTTCGAATGGGGATTCGGTCTGGAGCTATGTTTGGGACCAAGGTTATGGCTATGACGAGATAGATGGGCTGGTGGTTGAATCAAATGCTATCTATATTGCCGGATGGACGACCGGTCAGAATACCCAAAATGACATTGCGGTTCTGAAGCTGAGTTTAAGCGGGCAACTTATCTGGAGTCAAACCTGGGGCAGTTCGTTATGGGACGAAGCCAATGGTCAAATCAGAGTCGATAACCAGAACATTTATGTGGCAGGACGATATAACGCACCTAATGCATTGATTGGCGGTGATGCGGTCTTAGTAGCTTTTAGTAAATCTATTGGTGCATACCAATGGCATCGAACCTGGGGAGGGAATGGGTTAGATGATGCCTTAGGCATGACCGGTGATGGGACATCACTGTATGTCGTTGGTCTTACTAATAGTTTTGGCAATGGCTCACAAATCTTTTTGCTTAAATACGACCATGCGGGAAATTTGGTCTGGGATACTTTATGGGGCGGGACCGGGAGTGAAGCAGCAAGAACGCTTGCGATTACACAGGATGGCTATATTCTTGTAGCGGGCAAGACAGATAGTTATGGCGCAGGTCAAAATGATATCGCACTCGTGAAATTTAATAACAGCGGTGGATTAGTCTGGTATCGTATTTGGGGCGGAACCGGGATGGATGAAAGTCATGGCATTGCAACAGGCGGTAATTTTGCCTATATTGCTGGTGAAACCAATTCTTATGGCGCAGGTAATTTAGATGGGATTTTAATAAAAGTAAATGGAAGCACTGGACAATTTCCGTCCGCAGTTTACGAAGAACCGATAAAACCACTTTGCTCGAATCTTATATTTGACTGCCCGAATCCAGTCCGCTCAAACGTAACGATTCAATTTTCACTTTCACAAAAGTCGCACGTAACCTTAAAAGTCTTTGATATATTAGGTCAAGAAAAGGCAACACTATGTAGCGGGATATTAAATGCAGGTGACCATTCCGCTGTCTTTGACTTCAAAAAGTTACCTGATGGTATTTATTTCTATCTTCTCAAAACCGAACAATTTGTTCAGACCAAGAAGGTTATTTTAGTCAAATAATAAAAAACGGAGATAAAAACGTTAATATTAACTAATAAACGGTTCGATTCGAGATGGTAAAGATAAATCCAATCGCTTATAGCTATTGTCAGTATATTCCAGGGAAAGAAAAATAGCAACGGATAACCCCGCACCTATTTTCAATAAGGTTTAGATTTTTCCACATTTTTCTAATTCAATACAAGTTGCCCAATAGAAATAGGTACGGGGCAAGCACGGATAAACACAGACAAAGAAGAATATTTAATCCCCGATATAAGTCGAGAAAAGAGACTCTGCGCTTTTATTCAAAACGGCTTGAACGCGTTTTAGCAAAATAAAAATGCAGGGCAAGTCTTTAAGTCAGTATTTGCTGTATGAATTTATCTCAAATTGTTATGTTCATGGATTTTTGTGGGTGATTTCTTCCATAAGTTCCATCTGAATCTGCTGGATCTCGACAAGTCTTTGCCATTGATTTACCAGCAGGTGGTCAATTTTCTCGTGCAGGGTACGGATCTCAAGTTCTGCCTTGAGATTGATCTTATAGTCATGCTCGGCCCGAAGACGGTCACGTGCTTCTTGTCGTCGCTGGCTCATCATAATTATCGGAGCCTGCATTGCCGCAATACAGGACAGGACTAGATTAAGAAGTATATAAGGATAAGGGTCGAATGGGCGGCGGGTAATGAGAATAAATGAATTAATTGCCACCCACATTAAAATAACAATAAAAAAACCGATGATAAATCCCCAGCTGCCGCCGACTTCGGCAAATTTATCCGACAGCCCTTCACCGAAATTGCGTTTAAATTCGACATTGAGATTTTTGGATAACATTTCCTCGTTCTGCAGGCTTTGGATAATATCCTTTTCCATGTTTGATATCTCACCTTTCTCTTGCCGGAGAACTTCTTGGATATATTCACCGCGGAAACGATCCAGGTCATCCCGACATATGAAATCGCTGGATTGCCAAGTCGGATATTTTTTTCGAATAATTTCTACAATCGACGGTCGCACAATCGCACCAGGGAAAACTGCATCCGGTTTCTTCGGCTGTTTGCAGATTGAACAAATAACAATTTCTGGTTTATTTGTTTTCATCCTTGTCTCCTATTTATTTAAATAATACTAAATTTACAATCGTTTTTTTTGTGCTCAAGGCAAAATTGTTTGCTAAATTTATTTTTATCATTTCAACACCTTTTGACTATTTAAACATATACTAATCATTGGATTTGTCAATAGTTGAGATTTTAAGCTTCGGTTATTGCCAGTATATATCAGGGAAAGAAATTTAGCAACGGATAGACACGGTTCGATTCCAGTATAATGATTTTATTTACTTATAAATCTTATTGTGTTATAATATTATAGCGAAAAACATTAAAAGAGGAGACCGAATGCAATTATTAGGTATTAATGGTTCGATGAGAAAAACCTGCAACACGAATATTTTAATCGATGCAGTAATGAAATCAGCTAAAAAAGTTAACCCCAAGGTAAAAACCAAAATCTTACAGATGGCTAATTTAAAGATTGAACCTTGCCGTTCCTGCTATGATAAATGTTCGATAAAACCGTGCAAGTGCATTATCAAAAATGACGACCTGGATATGGTGTGCAACGAGATGAAAAAGGCAGATGCGATTGTGATTGGTTCACCGCTCTATTTTAATATTCCGGCGCGGCTTACCGCATTAATCGAACGGCTGGTTTGTTTGTCATATTTTCACCAGGTGCGGGGATTTAAAGAGCCCGCGCCATTAAACGATAAATTATGCGGACTAATTGCCATTTCCGGTGATGGCGATACATTGCCGGTATTACAACATCTTTTGAATTTTGTGCTTTTTCTGAAAATGAAGCCGGTATTCCTGAAATCGTATCCGTATATCGGAATCAGCGGACAGGGTGGTTATAAGAATAGTATTGACGAGGCAAAGGTTCTTGGTGAACTTTTGGTCAAGTCGGTTAACCAATAGATTAATATTGACATTGTCGTATTTTGGAATTAAATTACGTTGATTGCAATTGGATTATTAATTAAAATATAAAATTATATAATTGTAGTGCGATTGCAATATAATAAAATACAGGAGGAGTTATGAGGAAAATAATCGTAATATTTTGTACAATATTATTGTGCAGTATAGCATTTGCACAACTCTCCGGTACTAAAACCGTTGGTGTTGGCGGTGATTATGCTACGCTCACCTCGGCTTTAATAACCAGTCCAAACTCATGGAAGAATAGTACCATTACCGGTGATGTAACATTTATGCTTTTGGATTCGGTCTATCCATCCGAGACCTTTCCAATACTCTGCACGATACCCGCTGCTTATAGTGGTGGTAATTGGAAATTAATAATTAAGCCGGTGAGTGGCAGGGTCTCAAAATTTGTCGGGACCAATCCAACTACTATCTTTGACCTCAATGGTATCGACCGATTGACCCTTGATAGTCTTATTATTTCCAATACAAATGATGTACCCGATACAACGGGTCATGCATTACGGTTAATAAATGGCGCCTCTAATAATATTGTAAAAAACTGTATACTTAAAGCCTCATGTCGCCCGAAAACAATATTAGCGATTGATGGTGGTGTAGTTTATATCTCAACCGGGGAAAGTCCGTCCGGACCAGGTAACAATAATAATTTAATTGAGAATTGTATTATTACGGGCAGCCGAGAAGACCGCTCGCCGGTGTTTGGTGTCTGTTTAAGGGGTAGTGCTATAATGTACACACGCACGAATAATAATAATACGGTCCGACGCTGTAAAATTTATGATTTCTACAGTATCGGTGTTTACTTTTCCGCTTACGACTCTAATACCACAGTCACCGAAAATGAAATCTATAGTACCACCCCGCAGAATACAAGCGCGCTCACTGGTATTCGGATAACCGCAACTTCGGTCTGCAATACCAAGATTACTCGTAATAAAATTTATAACTTCATGGCGAACGGTGCTTCGCCGATTTTCAAGGGTATCTATATGACGATGGCAGATGCCGACGGCACGCCCTTGGTTGCGAATAACTTCATTTCTTTTGATGCAACAACTACGACTGACGGCGCTAATATTTATGGTATCCAGCATCTTCGTCAAGAAGCCCTAACCGATACTTATAAATTCTATAATAACTCCATTTACATTGGCGGAACTCCGACCAGTGGTTCATCTTATGGATTTTTCATTCGCACCCGACCGACCCAATCGACTCAGGTTGACTTCAGGGATAATATTGTCTTTAATAACCGGAGTAGCGTAACCGGAAAACATTATTGTATATATGATTCACTCGCTGGTGCAGCGTTTACTTCTAATTATAATGACCTGTATGTTTCGACCCCGGGCACCAATGGTCAATACGTTGCTTACTATAACGGCGTTGACCTTGCCACGCTTGCCAATTGGCAGACCACCGCCAGTCATGATGCTAATAGTATCAGTCTCAATCCTGATTTTGTGAGCGCAACCGATTTGCATATCAGCCCGACTTCAACTAGTGTCAATGGCAATGGAACACCAATTGGTTATGTTACAGATGATATTGATGGACAGATGCGTAATCCAACACAACCTGATATTGGTGCCGATGAATATACGCCGGGAGCCTATACAATTACTGCAACCGCTTTTGGCGGAGGCACAATTACTCCTTCAGGATTAGTCGTTGTTCCAGGAGGAACTGATACAACCTTTACCATCACAGCAAATCCTGGTCATAATCTTGACAGTGTCGTAGTTGATGGCGCTAATCAAGGAGTAATTACCAGTTATACATTTTCCAATGTTTCTGCTAACCATACCATCAAGGCATACTTTTCACCGTTTAGTTTTATAATGAGTGAAAATACAACAACACTTAAGTTTAACTTTAATGTCATGCCTAATCCATTCCGCAACCGGACAACAATTCGTTACACAGTCCAAATCTCAGGTAAAATTTCGCTCAAACTCTATAATTCATCTGGAAGATTGATTGAAACATTGCTCGATGAATATCGAAACGCTGGTTCCTATACATTGAACATTGATAATTGGAAATTGAAAATTCCTTCAAGTATCTACTTTTTGAAATACAAAGATGCAACAAACAAAAGCGAAGTAAAGCTCATCATGCAGTAACATGAGATAATAATGTAGGAGCGACTTTACCGTCGCAATGGATAAAATTCGCGGTTAGTAAATCACTCATACCTTTTTATTGTGTAGAGCAAACCTTTAGGTTTGCAAAAGACCTGATTTGCAGGTCGTGTCGGCAAAAATAATCCTGTCCAAAGTCCACCTGCAGGTAGACAAAAAATCAAGTAGAGTTTTAACCTAAGTTATTGATTTTTATGCTTTAGTCTCAATTTCACCCTGATATAGGGGAGGTATCCCCGCCATATAGGACAGTGTATAGTACTAAGGGGAAAGGAGGTTGGAAATGGTGATTGAATTGAGATTATAGTTGAGTTAAGAATTCGGTATCTAATAATATATCTAAACGATTATCTAATTGATTATCTATCAGAAAACATATTTGGGATTATATCAGGGAGTCTATCAGAGAGTTATACGGAGGGTATATCACGAGACAAAACAGGGAATAAAGCAGGGGATTAAGCAGGTCAAATAAAATTCAAAATTCAAGCAAGTATGAAACCACGAATGACACGAATACCAAAAAAGTCTTTATTTTTTATTAGTGCTATGACTTCGTCTCGCTTCACATAGCGCCCATTAGTGCTATTCGTGTTCCAAAGATATTTCGTGTTTTCGTGGTTAATTTTCTTTCCACTATTCAACAATCACTAATCTTGACATGTAATTCCTTTAGTGTCATATTTTGATGTGGTAAATTCTTTGCGTATAGGGAGACCTATGTTTAAAACAATTTTAATATGTTGTGTCGTTGTTTTGTGTGGCGTAGTTTGGGCTGGCTCACAAAACACACAAAAAAATATTGACCTGCCCGAACAAACCGGCGAAGAAATACAAATAATAAATCGCGTTATTAATACTAATACGCCCGCCCCGACTTCCAAAGTATCTTTTAATCGACTCGACAGGGTTTTAATGATTCTTGAATCAACCTCAGATTCAATTGGATTATATGACCCGTATGACGGAACATTTCTTCGTAATCTCTGTAAAATCCCACAGATTTATGGAACTTCAGCAACACCAATTTGCGCAACCCAAGGTCCGGATGGAAAGATATACGCTTCCGACCAGTTGCAGGAAGCGGTATTTATGTTTGATACGGCAGGAACTTATCTTGGCGTTTATGCGGACAACACGGACGGACTTGATAATACCCGCGGGATCGCATTTCGAGGCACTCATTTATTTATCACAAATGGTTCACCAGCACTTAAAACAATTGAAATGTCCGGACCGCACACGGTGGTAAGAAATTTTATTCAGGACGCCTCTGACCCGTTTGATATTTACTTTCTGCCCAATGGTCAGGCGTTATTAGCCGATATTGCTGGCTCCACCGACAATGTAAGGTTATACGATACTAACGGCGTCTTCATCCGCCAACTTTTCTCACTTAACTTTCCGGAACAGATTCAGATTGATACAATGTATCCGAATAGATTTCTTGTTGCGGGCTTTTCGAGTAATGATGTCAAAAACTTTTTACTTGACGGTACAATAGTTAGGACCTGGCCATTACCTGGAGCTCGCGGTGTTTACAGGTTAGGTAATGGTAATATTCTTGGTACGTATGGCACAGGCACGGTTGAGATTGACTCGGCGACCGGGACAATACTTCAGAACGAACACGGCGGCTCCGGTCGCTTTATCGAATTTTATCATGTTGCTGGTAGCGGTATATCTGAGTCTGATAATAATTATCGCACAATTAATCTTGACTATATTTACCCTAACCCATTTAATAATCTAACTACAATTCATTACAATTTGATTAACTCGAGCAAAGTTTGCGTGAAGATTTTTAGCTGTTTGGGAAGCGAAGTAAGAACCTTAGTCAACCAAAATCAAACATCCGGCGTCTACTCGGTTAGTTGGGATGGCAAAGATAATAATGGAATGAGTGTTCCCAACGGAATATATGTATGCTCATTAAGAGCAGAAAATGTAACACAACGTAGTCAGTTGATACTGATTAAATAGACTGTTATAGGTGCGACCCGTAAGAACCATAGGAAGCGATTATAAGATTGGAAGATTAAAAAATTAAAAGATTAACTTTAATCTTTTGTATCTTCGGTCTTTTTTATCTTTGCCCGGTATTTGCATTCCGGATAACCTGAGCAGGCGATAAATTTACCAAACCGTCCTTTTCTTTCGACTAAGGATTTACCACACTCCGGACATTTTTCTTCTAATAATTTTGGCGGTTCTTTTGAGGCTTGATTTTGCTGAATATATTTACATTCGGGGTAGCCCGAGCAGGCAATAAACTTACCATAGCGGCTTGCCCGCTCAACCAAAGGTTTTCCGCACTGCGGGCATTTATCATCTAACAATACAGGCGGTTCTTTGTTCTCTTCTTTTTTAATGTATTTACAGTCTGGGTAACCAGAACAGGCGATAAACTGTCCAAACCGACCCCATTTACGAATTAAAGGTTTTCCGCATTCCGGACACTTCTCATCAAGATATTCTATGTTTTCTTTTTTTATTTCGGGTGTTTTTTCTCTCATTTTTTCTAAATCCTCATTAAATGGCGTGTAAAATTCTTTTATTACATTCTGCCAAGTTTCTTTTTCCGCTTCGACCAAGTCTAATTCCTCTTCCATTTTCTTTGTAAAATTCACCTCAAAAATATTATTAAAGCCCTTAATGAGAATATCGTTAACTAAAAATCCCAGTTGTGTTGCCCACAGCCGTCCTTGCTTTTTCTCCACATATCTGCGTTCAAGTACCGTAGACACAATCGTTGCATAAGTAGATGGACGACCAATGCCATTAATCTGGAGTTTTTTAATCAGAGTTGCCTCAGAATATCGAGCCGGTGGCTGAGTAAAATGCTGTTCGGGATTGATATTCTTTAATAAGACTTCTTCGTCTTTTTTGAGCAGAGGCAAAGTTTTTTCCTGAACCGCATCCGCATAAATTTTCTCAAAACCGGGAAACTTCTGTTTAATACCCTGCGATTTAAAAGTATAGTTTTTAGCAGTTATCTCGACATCGGTTATTGTGTAGATTGCATCGCTCATTTGTGAAGCCAGGAATCGACGATAGATTAGGTTATATAATTTATACTGGTCCGGTGACAGATAACTCTTGATTGTTTCGGGCGCACGGTCGATTGCAGTTGGTCGGATTGATTCATGAGCACCCTGGGTTAATCCGCGTTCCTTAAATCTTCTTACGGTCTGAGGTAGATACTCGACACCAAATTTTCCTTTTATATAATCTCTTGTGCTGGTTATAAATTCTTCAGCGGTTCGTAATGAATCAGTGCGCGGATAAGTAATCAAACCGGTTTCTTCATCCTTTAGCTTTATCCCTTCAAATAGCTGCTGGGCGAAAAACATCGTCTTTTTTGAAGTAAAACCTAATTTATGGAATGCTTCCTGTTGCAGGGTTGCAGTAATAAAGGGCGCTGCGGGTTTAGTATGTTTCTCAAGAGTGTCTAATTTGGATATAAAATATTTTATATCCGACTCTAAATCTTTTTGAATTTTTTGTGTTTCGTCTCCGGTTTTTATTTCCTTTTCTTTGCCATCAATTTTTATTAGCAATGCCGGAAACTCATCTTTAGCGCTATTGGCAAAGATTGCTTTAATGAGCCAGTATTCTTCAGGAATAAATTTCTGGATTTCACGCTCGCGTTCAACAATCAGCCGAAGCGCGACGGTTTGAACCCGACCCGCGGACAGACCGCCTCTGACAGTTTTCCATAATATTGGAGACACCAGATAACCGACTAAACGGTCTAATACCCGACGGGCGATATGAGCATTGACTTTATTGTAATCAATATCAGTCGGGTCAGCTAAAGCCTTTTCAATGCCATTTTTAGTAATTTCATAGAATAAAACCCGTTTTGGCTTTTCATTTTGTCCTTTGGAATATGTGGAGCGAAGCTCCTCAGCGATATGATTGGCGATTGCTTCGCCTTCTCGGTCCGGGTCACAGCCAATATATACTTCTTTGGCATTCTTTGCCGCTTTTTTGAGCTCGTTAATTACTTTTGCTTTGCCCCGAATTCTTATGTAACACGGCAGAAAATCTTTCTCGATATCGACACCAAGTTTTGACTTCGGCAAATCTTTAATATGTCCGCGTGACGAAAGCACATTGAAACGATTATGTAAAAGACCTTTTATCGTGTGTGCCTTGGTCGGCGATTCGACAATCAGTAATTTCGTTATCTTTGACATACTTGCTTTCATATATTATTACAATTTTAAACAAAATCAAGGATTTTATGAAATATTATAATGGATGCAGACTTGCACAGATAAAAAAATCTCTTTTTTTATATCAAATTATGAAAATCAGCGTACATCTGCGTCCTATTTGTGTCTTGACAGTGCATAGTCAAAAGGGTATAGTTAATTGATGAAACAAGAGAGTTTTGAGACATTACTAAAAATCAGCCAGATAATTAATTCAATTATGGACTATCAAGAACTTTTAGAACGGATTATGGATTTAGCGATTGAAAACTTGAATGCCGAACGGGGCGTGATTGTATTAAAAGATAAAAGCGGAAGTTCACCGGTTATTGCGCGGGAGCTTTCCCAAAAGGATTTAGACGATTTAACCCAAATTTCTTCGAGTATCTTAAACCAGGTTTTGCAAGAGCAAAAACCGCTTTTGATTCATAATGCACAGGACACTGATTTTAAGACCGCACAAAGCGTAATTCTGCATAGCATTCAATCCGTGATGTGCGTGCCACTCGTTTCGCGGGATAAGCTTTTAGGGGTAATCTATGTTGATTCGCGAAGCAAAAAAGGTGTTTTTACTAATGACGATTTAGAATTCTTAACCGCATTTTCTCATCAGGCAGCAATCGCCTTAGAAAATGCTCGGCTCACTCAATTATTATTGGACGAAAACAAGTATCTGAAAACCGAATTGGTCAAAGCAATGCAATTTGAGAATATTATCGGTCGAAGCAGTCAAATGGTAAAAGTATTTGACCTGATGCGCAAGGTACTTAATTCGGATATTCCGGTGCTGATTGAAGGCGAAACCGGCACGGGCAAAGAAGTTGTTGCCCGCGCCCTGCACTATAATGGCTCACGACAAAAAGGTAAATTTATTGCTCTGTATTGCGGGAGTTTACCGGATACGTTATTGGAATCAGAACTTTTTGGTTATAAAAAGGGTGCTTTTACCGGTGCGGTTAGCGATAAAAAAGGACTATTTGAAGAGGCGGATGGCGGAACATTATTTCTGGACGAGATAATTGATGTTAACTTAGCTACTCAAGCAAAACTATTAAGAGTGCTACAAGAAGGAGAGTTCCGCCGCATCGGCGAGGTTGCATCACGCAAAGCGGATGTGCGAATTATCTCGGCAACCAATCGTAATTTAGCGGATGCGGTAAAAGATGGTAAATTCCGCGAAGACCTTTTTTACCGAATTCAGGGCGTGACAATTGCCCTTCCACCTTTGCGCAGTCGGAGCGAAGACGTTTTGCTTTTAGCTAATCATTTTCTTAATCGTTACGCACAAAAAGAGAATAAAGCAATTAAAGGATTTAGCCCGGAAAGCAGACAATTGCTTATGAGTTATAATTGGCCTGGCAATGTTCGTGAATTGGAAAATGCAATCGCCCGAGCCTGTGCCTTGACAACCAATGAGCAAATTACTAATGAAGACCTGGGTTTAGAAATCGATACAAGAACTTATAGTGGATTGAAAGATGAGGTTTCGCACACAGAAAAAGAGTATATATTAGACGTATTGCAAGAGGTTGGAGGTAACCGAACCAAAGCCGCTCAAAAATTAGGCATCTCTCGGCGCACCCTACAATATAAACTCAAAAAATTAGGGATTGAAGATTAACGTTTTGCTAAAGAAAAAATTCACCACAGAGTCACAGAGAACACAGAGGACACAGAGTTCTTTATTATTTCTTCTCTGTGCTTTCTCGGTGCCTCTGTGTCTCTGTGGTATTTGTTCATTATGATTTTAGAGCGGGGCGCAATCTTTGCTGAAAAATATGAAGTTTTAGAGGTGCTCTCATCCGGCGCCCAGGCATCGGTCTATAAAGCACTACAAAAATCATTAGACCGAGTTGTTATTCTTAAAGTTTTAACTCCAGCATTGACCACCAATCCTGAGATTGTTGCTCGGTTTGAACGGGAGGCAAAATTATTAAGTACAATTAAAGAGAGAAACGTAACCAAAATTTATGATTATGGTAAACATAATGGCGTATATTTCTTTGTTTCGGAATATATTGAAGGAGTAAGTGTCAAAGAACTTATTGAGCATAAAGGCAGGTTATCGCCACAATTCGCATCTTATATAATTCTTGAATCGGCAAAAACTCTTGCTCGTCTTCATCAACAAGGAATAATTCATCGGGATTTAAAACCAGGCAATATTCTATTGAGTCAGGACAGGGAGATAAAACTTACTGATTTTGGTTTAGCATTTTCCCAGGCATTACCATCATTAACAATTGAAGGCAGTATTTTAGGCACACCAGCCTATATGCCACCTGAACAAATTATCGGTAAACCAGCGGATAACCGTTCGGATATTTATTCTTTAGGGGTCGTGTTTTATGAGTTATTAACTGGGACCAATCCGTTTTTAGGTGAGACCTATTCCGCAATAATGCACAATGTCTTGAATGTAAAACTGACACCAGTTTATAAAACGGACGCGTCCTTAGAAGAGACAAAAGATTTATGGCAAATAATCGAGCGGATGATAAAGAAATTATCTCAAGAGCGATTTGAAAATATTTCAGAGGTATGCGAGAAGTTAGAGACATGGTTCAATAAAGAGACCAACAAATCATGGAAGTTAGATTTAAGTGATTTGCTAACGGAAACGAAACAACCTGCTTTACGACTAATTCATAAGCCTAAGCCGATATTAAGAGCGGTTGCGTACATCGTAGCGATTGTAATATTATTTACAGTTGCATTAGTAATCACGATTAATGAAACTAAAAAGCCGAAACAAGTTCAAACGCCGGTCGCGGTTAATTCAATAGATAGTACATTAACACCAAAACGAGAAAACTCTTCGATTGTTAAACCAGACACAAGCAAAACGGAAAGTATAATTATTGACCAAATGACTCCACTTGACCTACAAAAATCAATAAGACAGAACATGTTCGGTCACATCAAAATCCAGGTACTTCCTTGGGCTACAGTCTATATTGACGGTAAAGAAATTTTTACAACTCCGAAAGATACTGTTCTTTTATTACCGCTTGGGCAACATAATCTAAAGCTTGTAAATCCCAGTTTTCCGACGGTTGAATCAGTTTTTACTGTTCCAACAGGTCAAGGTTTAAACTTAATAATTGATTTAACCGAACGAGTAAGTTATTTACAGATATCAGTTCAGCCTTGGGCAGATATTTACATCGATGATATATTTAAGGCAACAACGCCAATTGTTTCACCTTTAATTTTATCGGTGGGAGTACACAAAATCACAGTTAAAAACCCGTACTTTCTGCCGTATGAGGAAATAATCGAGTTCAAAGCTAAACAAACCATTGAAAGGAATGTTGTTTTGAAGTAGTATATGGCACGATTATTGCTATAAAATAAGATAGATGAGAAGGAATTTTTTACCTTTTTTAGTATTTGCGCTGTTTATTACGATTAACTCAAGTCAGGCAGCGTGGGTGATTCGTCGTCCAATGCGTTTTGCACGATATGGTCCAATGGTTGCAGCGGTAAATAATAAACTCTACGTCATTGGTGGATTAGTCAACCAGACCCAATCGGTATCTCATGTAGAAGAATATAATCCGGTTCTTGATACCTGGATTACAAAAGCACCGATGCCAACTGCAAGAGCATTTGGTGTGTGTGGCGTTATTAATGGCAAGATATATGTAATTGGCGGAATTCGCCGGTCAAACGTCACGGTTGAGTCATGCGAAGTCTTTGACCCGGTATTAAATCAATGGCAAAGAAGACGCTCCTTGCCAACACATCGAACTGGTTTTAATGGTAGCGTAATCGGTGACACAGTTTATGTGTGCGGCGGTTATTTTACAAACTCGATGACCTATACGGACACGGTGGAGTGCTATAGCGCGAGCCGGGATAGTTGGTTTATTCGAAGTTCAATGAATTCGGCGCGGGTTGAGTTTGGTGCGACTAATGCCTTAGGTAAAATATATGCAATTGGCGGATTGTTCTATAGTAGTTATCAGAGTGTGAACGAAGTCTATAATCCAGCGAATAATAGTTGGCAGATAAGAGCGAACTTACCGTTTGCCCGGTCCGGATTAGTTTGTGCCACGCACGGCAACAGAATTTACGCAATCGGCGGCCAAAGGCATGGACCACCTCGAATCATATATGCTCGTGTCGACATTTATAATCCTGATAATGACACCTGGATACTCGGCGAATCGTTAAATATTGCCCGGGTATATGCGGGCGCAGCAACAATTAATAATCGTATTTATGTCGTGGGCGGACTTGGACCCGGTAACACACCAACCTCATCGCTGGAAGAATATTTTTCTTTAGGAATCGAGGATGCAAATACGCCCCCGGTCTTTTTACCAAAACTATCGGTTTCGCCAAATCCATTCCAATACCAGACAACCTTGAGGTTTTCGTTGCCCATGGAAAAGAATGTGCTGATTCAAATTTACAATAATTTCGGACATTTGGTTAAGACAATTCGAGCCGGAAATTCATCCGGAACGTATATCTGGGATGGGACCGATGAATTTCATAAGCACCTTCCGTCAGGAGTTTATTTTGCTAAAGTGATTAATGTCTTTAATCAAACTAACCCTTTGATAAAATTTGTTATTTTAAGATAGAATTGAAATTCCTCATCTTTCTTATTATTTTGATTCCTTTAATCGGATATGCCGATACTCTTTCTGGCTTAACTGTAAAAATTGAATCGCTTTATAATCAGGGGCAATTTCAAATGGTTTTAGAAAATGTCGACGAGGTTTTACGCACGACTAAAACCATTCCTGACTCAACGCTGATTCGTCTCTATATTTATCAGGCGTTTTCTTATGTTGCGCTGAGTAATAAAGAGCAAGCATTAGGTGCTTTCCGGTATCTTTCGATTATAAATCCCAAATTAGAATTAGACCCCAAATTTATCTCGCCAAAAATCATCGAAGTATTTGAAGAGAGCAAACGAATTCGAGGTGATTCATTGCGATTATTCCCACCACTATTTCTACCAATGGATAAAGTACAGTCGCATGTGGTCAGGAATCGAGCCATGCGTTCTTTATTATACCCAGGTTTAGGACAACTTTCTTTAGAGAAAAGAACCAAGGGTTATCTGTTTTTAGGAGGTGAAACATTTTCACTTCTCGGATTAGTCGGCGCCCATTTATTAACGAATTCTGCTCACCAAAAATATCTTGATAATCGAAATATCAATGAAATGGATAAATTATACAACAATTATTCGTTCTGGTATCGTACACGGACTGGTTTTATTATTACAAGTATTGGTATATGGATTATCAATTATATTGACGCAACATTATCAAATTAACCCCGCCACCATTTAATGAAACCACAAGATTTCACAGATTTTCACCAGATTCTTTTCTTGTGTCAATCTTGTGTTAATCGTGTGGTCAAAATAACATGAATCAGAAGGTGCAAAAGGCTGCACATTTGTGCAAGGTTTTACTCAAAATTAACAGCCTAACGAGATTTCTGAAGAAGTTTGAAATCCTTGACATAACCAATATCGTGCAAAAAATGTTTAATAATAGTGAAAATCTGAGTATAATGGTTTATTTTATACTTTTATTAAACTTTGGCACGGATTTTGCTATCTAATATAGCGTATGAAAAACAATATGAAAATCCTTACCGCTAAAATCAGTGAGAACGAAAATTTTAGACCACTGATAACAAGTAAAATATTAGTTATCAAGTTTTTGTCCTTTGCTCCAACGATGTTTGGCGGTAACTATTTTTATAAAAAAATAAATAATAAGACAGGAGGTGAATTATGAAAAAAACATTCGCACTTCTATTCGGAATTGTTTTTGCGACTACTTTATTTGCTCAAGCTACAGGTTCAATTTCCGGTGTCGTAACTGATTCTACAACCGCCGCCCCGATTTTTGGCGCAATGGTTACTGCCTCGCAGAGTAATGTTTGTGGTGGCAGAGCAATCACTGATTCATCGGGCGTATATACAATTCAAAATTTAGCCGCTGGTGACTACCAGGTTGTTGCTCGGGCGCGTAACTATCGACCTGCACATTACCCAACCCCGGTTGCCGTAGTTGATGGTCAGAACACCCCGGATATTAACTTCGCATTAGGACAATTTACTCCACCGCCACCGCCTAACCCAGGTTCGATTTCTGGTATTGTGACTGATTCTGCGACCGGCGTACCGATTGTCGGAGCAGTTGTAATTGCCCATCATCGTCGTTTTACACGACGTGCTGTAACCGGTAATGATGGCAGTTATACAATTACTAATCTTCGACCTGGCGCGTATCGTGTTATGGCTCGCGCACCAAATTACCGAATGCAAACCTATCCTGACCTGGTTATGATTGCAGCTGGACAGGGTGTTACCGGTATTAATTTTATGTTAGCCCCTGGCACAAATCCACCACCACCACCACCGCCGGGAAGAGGTTCGATTTCTGGTGCCGTGATTAATGCCACGACCCAACTTCCAATTGCCAACGCAATGGTTCATGCAATGCGAGCTGGCAATAATTGCGGAGGTAGTGCACGCACTGGTCCGGATGGCACTTATACGATTCCAAATCTTATTCCTGGCACCTATACAGTTAATGCGAGCGCGATGGGATTTATTCCGACTGTTTATCCCGACCCGGTAATCGTTGTTGAAAATCAGAATACAGCTGATATAAATTTCGCGCTCAATCCAAGACCATAACATTGGTCAATACACCAATAAGACCCCGCACCGATTATAAGTGCGGGGTCAACTTTTTAAGAAATAATGTGCTGCTGACAAAGTGATTCATACCAAAATATCGCGAGAAGTGGCGAGAATGTTACAACAACTGTTGCTTAAAAAAACTCTTGACAAATAATTTCTTTTTTTTATAATATGGTAATTATAGCAAGCAGGAGGCACTATATGAAAAAACTATTTGGTGTAATATTTGTTATTGTGCTTATTAATGTTATCGTTGCCCAACAAAATCCTGGAACAATTTCAGGTATAGTTACAGATGCTATTACTGGATTACCGATTATTGATGCAATGGTCGCAGCGGAACAAGAAGGTGTATGTGATGGTCGAGCGCTTACCAACGAAACAGGCGCTTATACAATTCAAAATTTATTACCTGGTAATTATGAGGTGATGTCTCGAGCCCGTAACTATCGTCCCAATCACTATCCGACTCTGGTCGCGGTATTAGAAAATTGGAATACGCCCAATATTAATTTTGCTCTAATTCCTAAAAACCCACCGCCTGTCGACCCAGGTTCTATTTCTGGTATCGTTACTGATTCATTAACAGGTCAGCTGATCGGTGGCGCAGTGGTTACCGCAAAATATCGTAGATATAAAAGTTGTGATACTACTGGGGCTGATGGAACCTACCTAATCTCCAATCTTTATCCCTGGTCATATCGCGTTAAAGCAAAAGTTCGTCACTATGATGCAAAAATTTACCCCGCCCCAGTACAAGTTGTAACTGGACAGACCATTACCGATATAAATTTTGAATTGAGACCAGAAGATGGTCTACCGCATCCTCGAGGTTCGATTTCCGGAACTGTAATTAATGTGGTAACTCAACTACCAGTGGCGAATGCGACTGTCATGGTAGTGTCAGATGATAATCCAAGCGGAAAAACTGTAACTGGAGCAGACGGTACTTATACAATTTACAATCTTTATGTCGGAACTTATCGAGTCAAAGCTAATGCAAGAGGTTTAAGACAAGAATTTTATCCGAATTCAGTTACTGTGACAGCTAATCAGAATACTCCGAATATTAATTTTGCGCTACAACCTCGATAACAATAAATAATTTTCAATAGATCTGCTGTTCAACGGTGTTGGGTAGCGGATCTAATTTTTATGTAAGTAAAATTATACAATTAAATGATTAATCCAAAATGAAAACAAAGTTTATAATAGGATTATTAATATTGTTTTCGACAGTTATTTCACAAAACATTATTTGGACTAAAATCTATGACCGCGGTGCCGATGAGTTTGGAAGCGGTATTATAGCAAACGGGACAAACTTTATTGTGGTCGGAACTTCGATTATAACAAATGGTGAGTGGCTCTGTATAAAATATAATAGTGCTGGTGACACGGTGTGGACCAGGCGGTTTACGACCGGTTATGATGATTGGGCAACCTGTGTCGCAATCGATGCAAGCAATAATATTATAATCGCAGGCTATTCGGTCCGACAAGACAGCGCAGTTCTTGTTCTGAGAAAAGTAAATACCAATGGCGGATTAACCTGGACAAAAACTTTGCGTCGTGCGCACAGGACTTATGGTTATGGTGTCACAACTGACGGTTCGGGCAATATCTATGTCGTCGGTACTATTGTCGGTACTCAGGATTATGACCTGCTTCTTGTTAAATACAATTCATCCGGGGATACAATCTGGACAAGAGTTTTCAGCACACCGGTAGATGATTTAGGTGAACAGGTTACGGTTGATATGCTTAATAATATCATTGTTACCGGCGATATTGGAGTAGCCGGGTTTAGAGATGTATTAACGATAAAATATAATGGTCAGGGTGATACTTTATGGACGAGATATTATTACACGGGATTGGACAGTTATGGCAATGGAATAAAATCCGATAATAGCAATAATGTGATAGTAGTCGGGGCAGCCGAACCGAATCTACTATTGATAAAATACAGTTCCAATGGAAATTTTATATGGGCACGGCAGTTCAGTAACACCTATACTAATATTGGAAATGGTTGTGTGGTTGACAGCCGAGGAGATATTGTTGTCACCGGCAGTTCTGGTAATAGTTCCAATTATGATTATCAAACCATAAAATATACCAATAATGGCGATACGGTCTGGTCACGACGATATAACCGAGATTTTGATGATAATGCGATGGACATCGCAATCGAAGGCTCGGCTAATGTCGCAGTCACCGGCTACACCTTTAATGGTCAGGATTACGATATCGTAACAATCAAATATAGCAATACGGTCGGGATTCGAGAAGCGACAAATGCAGAACTGCGAACAGAAAATAATAAATTACAACTTGCAAATTTAGTAAAAAATAAACTTAATTTTGAGATAAATATAACCAGCCCGGATTGGTTTAATATAAGTTTATATGATATTACGGGCAAAAAAATTGTGCCAATCTATACGGGTAATCTTGCTATTAGCAAATATAATTTTAACAATTTAATTCCTAATACCGGGGTTTATTTTCTTGTAATAAAACCGGCTAACACTTCAAAAAATCAGGTTATCTGTAAGAAACTCGTCGCGGCAAAATAAGTTAGAGCTCTAACCACGCAAACACGGTAAATCGAGGGGTGCGACCGTTAATCATTCAAAGAAGTGAAAAGCAAGGCTAAAACCTTGCCCTACAATTTTTTAATCTTGGAATCTTTCAATCTTTTAATTTTCTATTTGAACAGTGAAGCGAATATTCTAATATAATCCCTGACGGATTTTCTGAGACGATTTCCAAGAAAGATAGCGGCGAATCTTTTCTGACATTAATTGATAAGTAATATAATATATTTTCTAAAAGAGTTGGTTAGGATGGCGGTTTTTCACTCTTTGAAATAAATTCTTAAAGACATTTTGTGAGGTGATTTGGGCTAACCTGTATGCGACCTTCTATGCCGTGTAAGGGAAAACAAAGCGTTAGGAAGGGGTTAACAAAGGGCTAGCCCCGATACGATACCCCCAATGTTAGTTTTTAGGGGTTAGTTATTGATTATTAGTGAGATGGTTTTTATTGGCAAGTCAAAAATTAAAATGTGTTAATTATCAATTTTCCTCTTGTTTCATGCTGGTTCCAGATTGCCACAAATAGACACTAATCTGCACGAATAAAACTGCAAAGAAAGAATTAAGCACGGATAAACACAGTGAAAAACTCTAAATCCGAAGCACAAAACCCTAAACAATTTCTAAGTTCTCCCCGCACATATTTTTAGTTTTTTAGTAGTAATAACGAATATATTATTGGATTCCTAAAAGGTCGGTATAAAAATGTCTCATCGTTACGACATCATTACACATAGTGAAAATAAATTTTATATTAATTTTGGGTTTTTCTTCTGCCATAGCTTCTCCGTTTTTACTTTATTTTAGAGAGCTCCTCAATTTCTTTTTCAATTCGCTTAATTAGATTAATAGCGCCTTGAGAAAATTCAGCCTGAGATTCAGGAAATGCCTTACCCTGTTCTTGCATTAATTTAAGGAATCGTTCATATCCCTGCTTTTCTTTTATGAGATTGGTGATTTTGGTATTGACGTATGCTTCTCGACTTCTTTTGGTAATTCCTTTTCTGACCAGATATTCAAAAACAACTATGAAGAGCGGGATAAAAAGTAAAAGAAGAACAGCAATTATTCTGGTTTCCAGTTTAAGCCCACCGGCAAATAATGCAGCTAAAATTGCACCAACACCACCCAACCCGCCTAAAACCGTTAATAAGTACTCAAGATTTTTAGAACGGCGAGTCGCTAACGCTGCTTGCTTTTCTTCCACCATCCGATCGATTTCGGTCATCGAAAACTGAATTGAATTCAAGTTTGCATTGATGTTAGCTTTTACATCATTCAAATGGAAAAGACTTTTAATTTCAGTTGGTATATAGCTATATGAATATATATTATCAAACATCCGGTAATAAGGAAGATATTCAAGAAAATTTAGTCGTTTTATATCAAATTCCTGAATTTCCCATTCCCAGCCGACGTTCCCTTTAATTATAAGCCCCTGCTTAAGACCTGCGATATCTTTTTTCATTTCGTAAAGATAAGTGGTGGTAAAACGAACCTGCCAGCCATAAAAATTGGCAATCAATGTATAAAAAATTATTTTTTTATGCAGCGATTCGTTGGCGGTGTAGAAAATAGTTCGGTCTTGAACAAATATTGTCTCTTCATTCAATTCGATCTTTTCTAATTTGTCGGTATTTTGAGGAATTTCTTCAATGATTAAAGGAGAAAATACCCCGCCATAGTCTGAATAGAAACCATCTTTTCCAACTAAGAGAAAATCAATTCCTGAATTAGCAAGCACTTCTTGTTTAATGTTGGATTTATTCAAAACCGCCACAAATTCTTGGTGGGTTTCCAGTCGTAACGCACGGATGATAAGTTCAGCCATGATAAAATAAAATGAGTTTTTAATCTCCTGGTTATTAATGGTAAAGGGGAAAAATTTAAATAAAAAGGTATTAGGGTCTTTTATTGCCTCTTCAACTTTATCGTCGAGTTCAATGACATAAACTGCACAACTGGACCTGTGCAGATAATAATCAATCGAAAAGTTAATGCTTTTACCAAGATAAACTTTTCCTGATGCGACGCGGATTTTTAATATATAATACGACTGTTCAAAAGTGACAATTTCACTTTCTGGATAAAAGGGACGGAGATGTTCTTGAAAACGATAGAGGTCAGTCTGACCTGCGATATAAGCAGCAACTAAAATTTTCATTTTGGTTTTATTCATATTAAGAGCAATCCAGTATTTACGAAATCATTCTATCCTAACTCTTTTTGTACTTTTGTCAATTATCGATATTATTTTATTTCATAATCAATCAACCAAAACTCTTTTGGTTACATTGAATTGAGTTCTTCTCAATTTTACTTAGTTTTCGAGAGGTCCTCAATTTCTTCTTCAATTCGCTTTATTCGAGTAAAGAAAAACTGATAATACTCCTCGGGGAATGCCTTGCCTTGCTCTTGCGTTGATTTAAGTAGGACCTCGTAGTTCTGTTTTGCCTTAATTAGATTGTTAATTTTTGTGTTGAGGTATAACTCGCGACTTCGTTTGGCAATACCCTGTCTTACCAGATATTCAAAAAGGACTATGAAGAGCGGGATAAAAAGTAAAAGAAGAACAGCAATTATTCTGGTTTCCAGTTTAAGCCCACCAGCAAATAATGCAGCTAAAATTGCCGCAACTCCACCTAAGCCGCCCAAAACCGTTAAAAGATACTCAAGGTTTTTTGTTCGTCGGGTTGCGGAAGCCGCTTGTTTTTCTTCGACTATTCGGTCAATTTCAGTCATGGTAAACTGAATTGCGTTCAAGTTAAAATTAATATTAGCTTTAAATTTATTTATTTTATACCAGCTTTTTAATTCTAAGGGCATAGAAACATTTGAAAAAACATTATCAAATGAACGGTAATGGGATAAATATTTCAGAAAATTTAACCGCTTAATATCAAACTCCTGAATTTCCCATTCCCAGCCAACACTGCCTTTAATCTGAAGCCCTTGCAAAAGACCATCAATATCTTTTCTCATTTCTGTAAGATAATGGATACTAAGGTCGCTCTGCTCGTAATAAAAATAAGCAATTAATGTATAAAAAATTATTTCCCGGTGCGACAGTTCTTTGAGAGCATAGAAAATAGTGCGGTCTTGGACAAATATTGTCTCGCTCTTCAATTCAATTTTTTCTAATTTGTCCGTATTAGAGGGAATCTCTTCAATGATTAAAGGAGTTGTTATCCCGCCCCAATCGGTAAGAATACGTTCTTTCCCACACAAGATAAAATCAATTCCTGAGTTATCAAGCACCTCTTGTTTAATATCGGAAACGCGCGTCATTTTCGCTGCTTCCTGAAAAGTTATGTGTCGAAACGTATGGGCATAACATTCACCCGTTATCGCAAAAAATGAGGTGTTAATATCCTGGTTATTAATGGTAAATTGATAGGATTTATATAAAATGTCGGACTGGTCTTTTATTGCTTCTTCGACTCGGTCATCGAATTCGATAACATAGATTGTACAACCTGAGCTACCCGAATAAATATCAATCGAGAAGTTTACGCTCTTTCCGATAAGAACTTTTCCGGATACGATATGAATTTTTAATAAGTAAAGGTTCTCATCAAGAATAACGATTTCACTTTCTGGATAAAAAGGACGCATAAACTCCTGAAAACGATAAAGGTCAATCTGCCCTGTGATATAAGTAGGAACTAAAATTTTCATTCTGGTTTTATTCATATTAAGAGCAATCCAGTATTTACGAAATCATTCTATCTTAACTTTTTTTGTGCTTTTGTCAATTGTCGATATTGTCTTATTTCATAATCAATAAACCAAATCTGTTTGGGTCATATTGAATCGGCACTTGCCAATCTGCAGTCGATTTGAAGCGCGGTTGCTTGCGGCGGAAGTTTATACCCCATTGTTGTCCTTGAGTTGTATTTGCATTCAGCTGTTCAAGTGGTATGCGTGCTTCGATTGACCAGAAATTTTTACCCTTAAAGGTTTTTACATCATAATTACCATTCCATTCGCGGTTGGCATTATTTCCATTATCGGTTATCTTCTGGTCAAATGAAACTCCATTAGGATTAAAATAAATTTGATAGATTGTACCGTTGTCGCGATTAGGAACAAAGAAATATCCGACGCAATCTTCCAAATAAACTGCATCATCTTGCTTGACCGCTTTTGTGATGATTGAATCAACTTTTAGGTCTTGGCAATGCGCTGCGATATAGAGATTTTTGTCGTCGTGTGCAAAATAGAAATAAGTTGAATCAATCTTAACTGAACTGCCGTCAAACGAGAAAAGTTTATAAGCCAGTTTTTGCCAGAATGATTCAGATATTTTACCATCAATGACTGGAGAAGTAGTTGTTTGATAACAAAATGTTTGACGGGCAACTGGCAAAGATTTCTTCACCTCATAAGTTTTATCTTTGGCATAAGGGAATCTAATTGAAAGTTCTGGAACCGGATATAATTTCTTCTTATTTTTGACAATAAATTTATATGCAGCACTGTCATTAGGGACAACTTTAACCAATAAACTCTGCGGCTTGATTGACCACGCGTCATTAGTTGTCCAATTCAGTGTGTCTTCCAGAGCAACATCAGTACTCGGATTTATTATCTTTACTGTAAGCACAGTATCGGTGACTGAAAAATCTTCATTGACATATATTGTATTTTCAAAGGTTATACCCGAATTATATATTTTATTTATATTCGCAACATCCGAGATTGTTACTTCATTCCATGGCAACACGCTGTTCATTTTTATCGGTGCAATTGAAATTTCTTTATTATCAACCGTGACCCAGGTAAAATGATATAATAAACCAGTGGGTCCGGCATCGCTTGCCCCGCCTGAAGTACTGACATCGGTGTATAAAATCCCGTCAATTTTACCACTGAAGTACTCGTGAACATGACCATTGAAAACCGCATCAACACCAAAGTTCTTGAAAATCGTATGCAGTGTATCTGGTTTGCCTGCCGCAATCTCGTCTGCCCAGAAAGGTTTGTGATAAAAAACTATGGTATAGGCTGCTTTCTTGTTTTTCTTTAAATCATTAACCAGCCACACAAGTTGTTCTTTGGGTAACTCAGAACTTTTCTCATATCGGCTGGCATCCAGGGAAATAAAATGCACCTTCTTAACATCAAATGAATAGTATGGTTTGCCGATATTCCGTTCATAAAACAATAAAGATGCATTGTCCCATATATCGTTATTGCCTGGTGTAAAATAAATTGGCATAGAGAGTGTGCTAATCAGCGATTTATATTCTTCCCATCGTCTGTTTGTTTCTATGGTATCACTAACAGGCCCTTCAATCATATCACCAACCGTAATAACAAAATCAGGTTTTAATCGTTCGACTTCGGTAATAATCTCCTCATAAATACCAGTTTGAGCGCTGCCGGTTCGGTCACCGATAATTGCAAAGCGTATCGGAGATTCTAATGTTTTAGCATAACCGATTACTGCTAATAAACAAATAATTGTGATAACATATTTTTTCATATATACTCCTTTACCATTTTCTAGGCTTACAGACAATTTCTAAAATTTGTGTGTTAAAGAAATGTTTACCATGAGCAGGTCTAATAACAATTGCCGTGTCGGCACCAGAGCCAGTCCCAGCAATTGTCATAATTTCTTTACCGTAAGGAATCAAACCTGCGTCTAATACCATAATTGCAATCTCAACGCAGACCTTCATCCCTTCGCCAAATGTCCGATAACTGTTAGCGACAATCTCGCCTGTATATACACCGCCAAACTCCATTCTCATTGCCCGGGCGACACCACTGAAGAAATGTGTGCCACGATAGAATTTAACACCTTTGTTCTCTATGAGTTTTTTAGTAGCGTCATCTATTTCGACCCGCCCGGGTTTTTCAAATCCAGCATGATGAGTTACGCATACAACATTTAGTCCACGCAAGTCAATTTTTATCATCTGTTTTGCGGTGTATCCTTTTGACGAGGCAAAGACAATGTCTTTAATCTTTAACTCTTTTGCCCGGTTCAGCGCCAAGGCAATAGTTTCTAATGTATTAACCTTGCCGGGTTTTGGAAAGTATGTTATATATTCATCAAGTTTCATTCAGGTCCTCCTATATTAATCATTTTCATATTTATCGATAACTTCAATTTCTTTATTGTCTTCAATCCAGATGCCAATTATTTTTTGTACACCATTCAATTTCCACTCTTGAATAACTTTTAGTGCTTTTCGAATCTGCAATAAATGTTCTTCTTTTGATACCGAATTTCCAGCACAATCAAAATGTCCAGCAATTACAATAATTTTAGAACCGTGAGCATTGACTGAAATTTCAACCTTTGATTTTATCAATTCGATTCTTTTATCTTCTACTTGTGACATGACTTTATCTACACCGGGCTCGGTAATCATATCTATGTAATCAAACCCAAAAGTTTTCTTCATCCATTCAATAACCGGCAATTGAACTCTGCCGTCAATACAATTAATCGCTATACCAAATTTTCCTTTAGACATATTTTATGGAAGTGTAGCAGGTGCGACCTGAAACTCAGATCGCACCTGCTGTTTTACCTACTGTTTTGTAGGTTTAAAATATAATATATCGTTTATTGAACCTTCGCGTTTATTCTTCGGTTTAAAGACCGCACACACCCGCATACCCATACATAATTCTTCTACTTCAACTTCACCTAACCTGTGGATAATACCAGTAGACGCTCCGTCAAGATTGATTAGTCCAATAATTTCTGGTTTTAGTAGCCTTTCACCATCAAGTCCAATATGGACACAGGTGAATGATTCCAGCGAACCGCATTCGGCAACTTCAACATAATCGTCAAGTTTTTCAAAACACCGCTCGCAATATATTTTCGGCGGAACATAAACCATACTGCACTTCTTACATTTTGTGCCCAGAAATTTTCCTTCATCCTTTATCGCTCGGAAGAATTTTTCACCAGCAATTCCGACCGTGTACAGACTTTCAACCGGCATCTCACCATACCAGGCTTTTGCTTTGCTTGCCTTATTTAATCTTTCTTTAATTGCCATGTTTACCCTCGCTTATTTAATCGGTTTCCAATATAAAATATCGGTAATTGCGCCTTCGCGTTGTTTTTCCGGTTTCCAGACTGCTTTCACTTTCATACCGATGTGGACTTTTTTCGGGTCAACTTCGCCTAACATATGCATAATACCCATTCCTTTGGATGCGCCGTCAATTTCAATTACGGCTGGCATCTGAGGGAATTTCACACGCTGCATATCCCAGGTTACATAACATAACGAGAACGTATTCACGGTTCCGGTATCTAATAATTCAACCCAGTTATCAACCGGCTTAAAGCACCATTCGCAGAACATTCTTGGCGGTACCATTTTTCTGCCGCATTTGTGGCATTCGACTCCTAAAATCTTTCCGTGTTTTAGTCCTTCCAAGTATTTGCCGATTGCAACGCCCTGGTCCCATGCATATTTCGTATCACCGACCCAATGCGTAGTCAGTACTTTACCTTTCTTGATGTCGTCGTCACTCAAACCAACGCCTTGATATTTCGAAGTATCTTTCATTTCGACTGGATTTTTCTTTTCTGCTTTTTTCATCTTCTTCATTATCTTTTTCTTCATTTTCTTTGGCATTTTTCTCCTCCTTAGATACCGACAACGACAACGGTTCCGACTTGCATTAAGTCGCCCCAGGCTTGGGCAACACCGCGTCTTGGTTTTCGTGCAACTTGTCTTTTTCCAGCTTCGCCACGTAATTGCCAGAACAGTTCTGCCACCTTCATTAAACCAGCCGCAGCAATTGGATTACCAACACCTAAAAGACCACCCGATGGACAGGTTGGTAACTCACCATCTCTTTGCGTAACACCATCAACCGTTAATTGGGGTGCTTCGCCTTTGCCACAGAGCATTAGTCCTTCCATATGATGAAGTTCTTTGTAATCAAACGGGTCGTATGGTTCAGCAATATGAATCTGGTGTCTTGGGTCGGTAACACCCGCCATTTTATATGCCATTCGCGCTGCCTCTTCAACATATCGAGGATAGCACAAATCACGGTTAGTCCAATAAGACGTATCCAAAGCCCAACCAACACCTTCAATCCAGACCGGTTTATTGGTAACTCGTCGGGCAATCGTTTCATTGGTTAAAACTAACGCCACCGCACCATCTGAAACCGGGCTGACATCAAGTCTTTGTACGGGCCAGGCTAAAACCTCAGAATTTAAAATATCTTTTACTGTGACTGCTTTGGCAATCTGAGCACATGGATGGTCCAAAGCGTTATTCTTATTTTTTACCGCAACTAAGGCAATATCTTCTTTTCTCAAGCCATAAGTTGTCATATAGCGATTCATCTCAAGGGCAAAAATCCATAAGAGATTTGGTTTTAAGGGACGCTCGGTTGTATGGTCAAAGATGGTTAAGAATGCACCTTGCGGGTGTGGCCGATAAGAAGACATTTTTTCTTCGCAGACAACCAGACAGGTATCCATCAATCCAGAAGCGATATGATACCAGCCCTGCGCGACCGAAAAGACACCAGTGCCACCACCAACATAACTGCGCATATAAGGTTTGCCAAACGCACCCGCACCATCCGACAGATATTCGCCTTTCATATGCACGCCATCAAAAGTATCCGGAGCAGTTCCCAAAACAACCGCATCAATCTGGTCTAAAGTCATGTCGCAGGATTCCAATGCCATCTTGGTTGCATGATAAGATAATTCTTTTCCGGTCTCTTGAGCACGGCGCACAAATTTGGTCATTCCTGCGCCTACTATCGCAACTCTATTTCCCATTTTAGTCCTCCTTAAGCAGTTAGAATTGCCACGGCAGTACTGGTAGTTGGTAGTCCTCGCCAACCTTGAACCAATGCAGTCTTGACACATTTAAGCTGATTTTTACCAGCATTACCACGCAGTTGTTCAATAGCTGAGTAGAGTCGAGCTAATCCAGTCGCTTCGTATAAGTAACCCATTCCTAATGCACCGCCAGAAGGATTCACCGGAAATCCGCCAGTAATTTCTGTTATTCCATTTTCAATAAGGTCTCCCGCACCACATTCACAACACAGTTTTAATGCCATCATATGTTGTAATTCTTTATAAGAATATCGGTCATCGATTTCAGCAAAACAAATTTCTTTTCTCGGGTCAGTGATTTTCGCCATTTTATACGCCATTTCAGCCGCTTTTGTTACATATTCCAAGTATACCCAATCCCTTGATTCAAGGTTCGGCGTGCCATTACACCAGCCAACACCAGAAATCATAATCGGGTCTTTCTTGAGTGCTTTAGCCTTAGCTTCTGAAGCCAGGACAATCACAATCGCACCATCTACGGGTTGCGCAATATCAAGTTCGGTCAAAGGACACGAAACCGATTCGCAATGAATAAAATCATTAAGCGTTAATTTGGCCGCTCTACCGGCAATCGGATTATTCAAGGCGTTCTTACGATTCTTAATCACAACCTTGGCGCATTGGTCAAAGGTAATCCCGGTTTCATAACAGAACCTGTTCATCTCGAGCCCGGCAATGAAATGGGTATTAAGTTTTAATGGTCGATTAAATATTGGGTCTTGGCCACAAGCTTCAATTCCGTCCGGCGTTAACATATTCGATGTTTTACAGTGTGCTTCGACTACCGCGACTTCAAACCTGCCCGTTCTGATTTGTAAGAAGGCAGCTGCCAGTCCATGCAATCCATCACCGGTAATCGTGTGCATCTGTTTTAGAGCCGCGCCTAATTGGTCAGGAACGTATTCGTCAAAGATGCTGGTGCCTTCGATATAATCTTCGGCACAAGTAACAAAAGTATCGACATCTTTACGAGGGTCGATACCGGCATCTTCGTAAGCCTTAACTGCGGCTTCGAACATCAGCTCTTTGTATGAGACATCGGGTGAAATCGAACGAAACTGGGTTGCGCCAATACCGATAATTGCAACTCTGTCGCTCATTATACCTCCATTAAATAAAATTAAAAGTTAAAAACCAAAAAATAAAAACACATATTAAAAACACAAAACCTTTACGGTACGGAGCTCTGCCGTTTAAGATATTGTTTTTATACATTTGCGTTTTTAATATTTGGTTTTTTATTTTTAATATTGTTGTGTTTATGGAAATCCATATTCTAAGATATTACCTAAAAGAAATGTAGTGTCAAGAGAAATCACATGAGAGCTCGGAAAAACTCGCTCTCTCGATTAAACAGATTTCTGAGTGATTACACAGAAACGCATTTATTGGGATTTTAATCTGTGTAATCATATCTCTAATCGGTGTAATCAGGACCTCTTTAGAAGTCTCTCGCATACCCCAATTTGCCTTGTCTCCGAGTCGGAGCGGAAAGGTTACTTATAAGCAACATTTTTTTAAAGTCTAAATTTCGTCTAACATTCTAAATTCCATATTCTTAATTCAAAATTCCCTTAACCAAGGGGTATAGTCCTCTCCATCAAGTATGAGTTCTAAAAGGAAAGTGTTTATGCGTTCATTTTGACAATTAATTAATCCTTTTATTTCAGCGTTTAATAAGGATTAAATTAATCCATTTATTACAGATGATATAACTTTATCATTTAATAAACCTATCGCAAATTATTTGAGGAAGTATCACAGAGGATGTTTCAGGTCATTAAACAAAACATCTATCAAAGAGTTTACCAAAGTATATATAACCCCACTCGAAAAAAATTATATTGATTATATAGATTTTTAACTGACTACACGAAGTGTCATTGCGCGGTTGCCAAAGGCAATCCCCGTGGCAATCTCCAATTAGATTCCTCGCTTCGCTATTTAGGGACGCAGATTTTCGCAGATTTTTTATCCGATACAATCCAATTCCATCTGCGTTTTTCTGCGTGCTCTTTGCCTCCGGAACGGCGTCTGTGTAATCAGAGATTTCGGGCTTTTGCAGAAATCTCTAAAAGCGGGGTTGACTTTTTATTATTTCTCAGATAGACTTAAAATCTGATGTCGCTATTTTTAACTAACACATTAACCCAAAGAAAAGAAGAATTTAAACCACTCAGTGATACAGTTAACATTTATATCTGTGGTATGACCGTTCAAGGACCACCACATTTTGGTCATATGCGGGCGTATATCACCTCAGATATTCTTATAAGATATTTAGAGTTTTCTGGTTATAAAATTAAAGTCGTTCAGAATTTTACCGACATTGATGATAAGGTTATCGAAAAATCATTAGAAGAAAAGATTGATTATCGGGTTATTGCCGAAAAAAATATTCAAGAATATTATGAAGTTGCCGATAAAATGGGTATTCGACGCGTAGACATCTACCCGAAAGCAACTCAACATATTCAAGAGATTATCGAATTAATTGAGAAACTTATCGCTAAAGGTTATGCTTACGAAGTAAAAGGCGATGTTTATTTTGAGGTGGATAAGTTTTCGGATTATGGCAAGTTGTCTAAGAAAAAGCTCGATGATTTAATCGCTGGGGCAAGAGTAGAAATTAGAAAGCATAAAAAGAATCCCGCTGACTTTGCATTATGGAAAGCATCAAAAGAAAATGAACCGTGGTGGGAAAGTCCGTGGGGCAGAGGTCGTCCGGGTTGGGCGATTGAATGCTCGGCGATGTCAATGCACTATTTAGGCGAAACTTTGGATTTACATCTGGGTGGTGAGGACTTAATATTTCCGCATCACGAAAACGAGATTGCCCAATCCGAAGCCGCAACCGGTAAACCGTTTGTGCGATACTGGATTCATAATGCAATGCTCAACTTAACCGGTGAAAAGATGTCTAAATCAACCAAGCATTTTATCACCGCAAGAGAGATCTCGGAAAAATACGCGCCGAATATACTTAGATTATATTTTCTTAAATCCCATTACCGCAGTCCGCAAGAATTTGATTTCAAAATCCTTAATTCGTGCAAAGATTCGTGGCGTAGAATTGAAGATTTTCTTTTTGAAGCGGAAGAATTAAATGTGAAAGAAAAATTAGAAGTAGTTTCAGAAGAAACCAGGGGAGCATTTAAAGAAGCGATGGACGATGACTTAAATACACCGAAAGTAATTGCATTAATATTTGATAAAGTCAAAGATGGTTTTGCTGTGATACAGCATAAAAACATAGATATTTTAACAAAAACATATTCGGAAGTTTTATTTTATTTACGTCATTTAGGATTTCAAGAACCATTCATATCTTGGAAAGAAGAGAAAGAAGATAAGAAAAAACTTGAGACGCTTCTTATGGGTAAACTGGATACGCTTAACGCAGCACTGAAAGCAGAATTAATGAAAAAGCTACTTATTGAAATAAGAGACTTAGCAAGAGTAAAAAAACAATTCAAAATTGCTGATTTAATTAGGGACTTATTACAAAAGATGGGTTATACGTTAGAGGATACGGACAAAGGGACAAGAGTCAAAAGAAAAGAGTAATTCAATGAAAACAAAAATATTTATTTTAATTATTATTTTCGGTTTAGCGTGGTCAATTTTAGCCCAATCGGCTAATACATCTAAACCTAACATCCCACCACCCGTAAAAGACACATCAAAACATACCGTACAAAATATAGAGAAACAAATTATTGAAGCAACTCCGAATAACCTTGACCGTTCTATAGGTGTTCTAAATGTGGTTGCCACTTTAATGGGAGTGTTGGTTGGGTTAATTACATTAATTCTTTTGATAGCGACAGGTTTTGGAATTTTTGAGTATAGAAGGTGGAGGGAGATACGGAAACAAATGGAGAAATACAAAGATGAAGCGAAGAAGAGTGTAGAGGAAATAAAACCTATTATTGAAGGTTTAATGAAGCGAAAAGAAGAGGCAGACAGAATAATTAAAGAAATTCATATTCCATCTTTACCGGAAAAACCGTCCGAAGAGATTAAAGAAAAGTTGGATGAATATGGTAAGAAAATTGAGTTTCTTGAAGCATTTGGAATTTCATTAAAACCCGAAGATTATGTTAATCGTGGTATTGACTTTTATTATAAAAAACAATTCGAGCTAGCACTTAAGGCTTTTGAAAAGGCAATAGAGCTAAAATCTAACGATGCTGCGACTTGGTATAATAAAGGAGTTATGCTCGGAGAGCTCAATCGTCACGATGAAGCACTTAAGACTTTTGAAAAGGCAATAGAGCTAAAGCCTGATTTTGCCGAGGCGTTGGATGGCAAAGGTTCTGCACTATACGGCCTTATTCGCTATGATGAGGCACTTAAAGCAAGTGAAAAGGCAATAGAGTTAAAGCCCGATTTTGCCAGAGCGTGGAGTAACAAAAGCGCAATTCTTAACAGGCTTGGTCGTTATGATGAAGCATTTATAGCATGTGATAAGGCGATATCGATAAAACCTGGTTTTCCTAATGTATGGTATAATAGAGCCTGTTTGTATTCTTTAAAAGAGGATAAGAAAAATGCACTCAGTGATTTATCAAGGGCAATAGAATTGGATGCGAAATACAAAGAAGAAGCTAAAAAAGACGAAGATTTTAAAAAGTTTTGGGATGATGAAGACTTTAAAAAGATTGTAAGTTAGGAGCAAAATGGCGAGTCGATTGATAGAGATATTTAAAGACAGTGTCCTAATTGCTAAAATCCAAAAGCGTTTGCCCTATCTGTTTCAGCTTGCAGAACTGGAGAGTTCAAGAGCTGAGAGAACCGGCATGGAAGTTGGTTCGGTTCGAGAAAAGATACTTATTGCTTTGTTGATTCATAAATTTGGAGAAACAAATGTAGACACTGAAATTCCTATAACTGAACCCGGAATAGACGTAAAACTATTCGGAGAGCCGATTTCAATCAAGACAAAATCTGGTAAATATTTTGGTGGCGTAAAATTAGTTTGGACAGTTGATGCTCAGTCATCAAAATTATTCCGTGAAAATTATTACCCTAATTTCGATATTTTGTTTGCTCAGATCGACTGGGGTAGCACGGGGTATCTTTATTATATTCCAAAAGAAATACAGGCGCGTCTCTTTGATGAAATCGGAAAAGAAAATTATATAAAACTTCCAAAACCAGGAACAAATCCAAGAGGGGTTGAGATTACTAAGCAAGCCTTATCTACATTAGTTGCAGACGGCGAAACAAAGCATATCGAAATAAACTGGACAAAAACAAAAATAGAATTTAACCAATATAAGAGATGGATCGACTTTTGGGAAGAGGACTAAAATGAGGTTTAATCACAGAAGAACGAGCATACCCATTCATGAAGTTACTAAAGGATTTGTTGAAGACTTTAACCTTCGGAAACGTTATGAAAAACAGGGCTTTGGTTTGGAAACCTTTTTTGAGAAACAGGAATGGGCTGAGGCTCGAACAGTAGAACTTAAACAAACATACAGTTTAGCCGATGACGAGGTTCGTTTGGTTAGGCACATCTCTACACTTGAAACGGGTGAGAAGCCGACCTGGGAGGTTTATGTCAAAGCTGAAAAGGGAGCAAAAGTCCTTTTTCTCAACTCAAATCAAAGGCAATGAAAATGGGACACAGTCAGAGGAAAATAGGCACTAAAACGAGCGCCTTTGGTTCTCCTGGTCGGATTAATCACGATTCGAGCACTTTTTACGCAAGCAGATTGTACGAAGGGTTACCCAAAGAAGAGATTGTTGAGTATAAAGAAAATCCTATACCACCAGAATTTTTAGATGAGATTTTCTGTAAATCAAGCGAAAGAATGGATGAATTACCTGACAATAGTGTTCATTTAATGGTTACTTCACCACCTTATAATGTCGGAAAAGAATACGACAAAAATCTTACGCTAAACGAGTATAGGGAATTATTGAAAAGAGTATGGAGTGATGTTAAGCGAGTACTTGTGCCGGGCGGAAGAGCGTGCATAAACATTGCCAATCTTGGGCGAAAACCATATATTCCACTGCATAGTTTTATTATTGAAGATATGCTTGATTTAGGGTTTCTGATGCGAGGAGAAATCATCTGGAATAAGGCGTCAAGCGGTAGTCCATCGACAGCATGGGGTAGTTGGCTTTCAGCCAAAAACCCAACTTTAAGAGATATTCATGAATATATCCTGATATTTTCTAAGGGCTCATTTTCAAGAGAAAGTTTAAAGAGAAAAAGCACAATTTCCAAAGAAGAATTTTTAGAATTAACTAAAAGCGTTTGGACATTTTCCGCAGAGTCAGCTAGGAAAATTGGGCATCCCGCACCTTTTTCAGTCGAACTTCCTTATAGATTGATACAACTTTATACATTTGAAGGAGAAATTATTTTGGACCCATTCATTGGTAGCGGACAGACCGCAATCGCAGCAATAAAAACTAAACGTCATTATGAAGGTTATGATATTGATAAACAGTATGTGAGATTAGCCAAAAATAGAATTAGAGATTTTATGCTAACCTACAATACACAAAAGACATTTGAGTTTACTCTGGTAAGAGATAAAAGAAAGGTTAAAAAACATTATGTTAAACATAAATAAATACATTGACCATACTATACTGAAACCAGAAGCATCGGAAAAGGATATTAGAAAATTGTGCGCTGAAGCAAGGAAATATAAATTCGCAACCGTGTTTGTTAATCCGAGTTACATTAAGTTAGCGGCGAAACTACTAAAAGGTTCAGGAGTTAAAGTCGGATGTGCGGTTGGGTTTCCGTTAGGCGCGACCACAACTGAAGTTAAAGTTATGGAAGCTTTGCAGGCAATTAAAAATGGTGCTCAAGAGATTGATATGGTTATTAATATCGGTGCGGTGAAATCAAAGAATTATAGACTGGTCGAATCGGATATTAAGAGTGTGGTTAAGGCAGTAAAACCAATTGGAGTTAAAACTATTTTAGAGACTTGTTTATTAACTAACGAAGAAAAAGTGAAAGTAGCAAAAATCGCTAAAAAAGTCGGCGCGTGGTTTGTTAAAACTTCAACCGGCTTTTCAACCGGCGGTGCAACGGTCGAGGATATAAAACTATTACGCAAGACGGTTGGTCTGAAAATGGGCGTTAAAGCATCAGGAGGAATTAGAGATTATAAGACCGCGATAGCATTAATTGAAGTTGGAGCAACTCGCATCGGTACCAGTGCTGGAGTAAAAATAATTGAAGAATATAAAACCACTGAAACCACTGAAGGCACAGAAAAAAGGAATTCAGTGGATTCTGTGTCCTCTGTGGTTAAGGTTAAATATTAAAAAAATTATGAAAGCAATTGTTAAAACAAAACCCGAAAAAGGAGCAGAGTTATTAGAAGTTCCGATACCAAATATTGCGGATGATGAAGTATTAGTTAAAGTCAAAGCAGTCGGTATATGCGGAACCGATGTCCATATCTATAACTGGGACCCATGGGCACAAGGACGTATCGGAGCAAAGAAATTACCGCAGATTATGGGACATGAGCTGTGCGGGATTGTTGAACGGATTGGTAAAAATGTTAAGGGGGTTCAAACCGGTGATTACATATCTGCCGAAACCCACATATATTTTCCCAAGGACCTGAATGCTTTACTTGGTCAGATGCATATTGGCGAAGGGATGGAAATATTAGGAGTTGACCGTGATGGAGTTTTTGCTGAGTATGTTCATATTCCGGAACGGGTCTTATGGCATAATGATAAAAATATTCCGTATGAGCTGGCAGCAGTCCAGGAACCTTTAGGTAATGCCTGTTATGCAGTTTTAGGTGAAGACCATGACATTGCCGGTAAAACAATGGTTATTACTGGTGATGGACCGATTTCGCTTATGGCAACTGCAATTGCCCGAACCTGCGGAGTGACAAAAATATTCTTAATTGGTATGTCGGATGAAATGATGAAAATCGCTAAAGAACTCGGCGCAGACTATGTTTTATCGGTCAATAAGACGAGTCAGGAAGAACGGGTAAGATTTATTCGAGATAATACTTATGGGGTTGGCTCCGATATCGCCTTAGAAATTGTTGGTAATCAGCAGTCAATTTCCGATGCGTTTAAGATGGTTCGCAAAGGAGGACGAGTTTCAGCCTTTGGTATTTCACCTCAGCCAACCATGACATTTGATTATGATAATGATATCGTATTTAAAGGAATTCAGATTCACGGTATTTCGGGCAGAAAAATATTTGATACCTGGTATCGGGTACGCAATCTTTTAGCCTCAGGTAGATTAAAGGTTGATCCAATTATTACCGATGTCATGCTATTCGAAGATTATCAAAAAGCATTTGAAAAGTTAGCTGAGTCAAACCGAAAATCAGCAAAGATTGTTATGTTCCCGGATAAAAAAGACTTGGAAGGTGCGTTAAAAGTGAGATGCCACAGAGTCACAGAGGTCACGGAGAAAAACAAAAAAGAGAATTAGCAGGAAATCCTCTGTGTTCTCAGTGTCTCCGTGGCTAATTAAGGAGAAAAAATGTCATATAAGAAATTTCAAGAATTTTTACAGACAGAATTAAAATCAGTAAGAGAGCAAGGGCTTTATAAAGAAGAAAGGTTTATTTTAACTCCTCAAGGGGCAGATATTAAAGTGGAATATCCATCTGGTGCTCCGACTAAAGAACTCTTGAATTTTTGTGCCAATAATTATTTGGGTTTATCCAGTCATCCGAAAGTAATTCAGACAGCAAAAGCAGCCATTGAAAAATGGGGATATGGGATGTCATCAGTCCGATTTATCTGCGGAACCCAAGATGTACATCGTACTTTAGAAAGAAAGACGAGTGAATTTTTAGGGACCGAAGCAACAATTCTTTACACTTCTTGTTTTGATGCGAATGGCGGACTTTTCGAAGCATTATTAAACGAGCAAGACGCAATTATCTCCGACCAGTTAAATCACGCCTCAGTGATTGACGGTGTCCGGCTTTGCAAGGCTGAGCGATATCGTTATACTCACGCAGATATGAAAGAATTAGAAGAACACCTCAAAACCGCGCAAAAGAATCGATTCAGGATGATTGCTACGGATGGTGTTTTCTCAATGGATGGCGATATTGCTAAATTGGCAGATATTTGCGAACTGGCGGATAAGTATGATGCTCTGGTAATGGTTGATGATTCGCACGCGACTGGGTTTATGGGCAAGAGCGGTCGCGGCACGCATGAACATAACAATGTAATGGGAAGAATCGATGTGATTACTACAACTTTTGGTAAAGCGATGGGCGGAGCTTCGGGCGGTTGCACCAGCGGTAGAAAAGAGATTATTGAAATGCTCAGGCAACGTTCACGACCATATCTCTTCTCAAATACTCTTTCACCGATAATTACCGCAACAACAATTCAGGTAATTGATATGCTTTCGGAGACGACCGCATTGCGTGATAAATTAGAACAGAATACAATGTATTTTAGAAAAGAGATGACCGCACACGGATTTGACATAAAACCCGGCGTGCATCCGATTTGCCCGATTATGCTCTATGACGCAAAGCTTGCCCAAGACTTTGCCAAAGATTTGTATTTTGAAGGCATTTATGTTATTGGATTCTTCTATCCGGTAGTTCCCAAAGGGCAGGCGAGAATCCGCGTGCAAATCTCTGCCGCGCATGAAAAAAAGCATATCGATAAAGCAATCGAAGCGTTTACTAAGATTGGTAAGAAACACGGTATTATTAAATAAAAGCACAGATTAAGCACGGATGGGGAAAATAAATTATTTAACCACTGAAATCACAGAACCCCGCCCCAATGCTCAAGCGGGGTTGATGACTTCACTCCAATTTGTAGTGATAAACGATACCTCTGTATGCATTGGGGCGGGGCTGTGTCTTCTGTGGTAAAAATGTTTTTTACCTGTGTACATCAGTGGCTATAAGTATAATTAGGAGAAAAATATGAGAAAAATGACAGAAAAAGCATTAGGTGAAGCTTTTGCCGGTGAATCGATGGCACATATGAAATATCTTATATTTGCTGAAGTTGCAGAAAAAGAAGGTTATCCTAATATTGCAAGACTATTCAAAGCAAACGCATTTGCGGAATTTGCCCATGCAAAAAACCATGCTCGCAATTTGGGTTATATTAAACAAACCGATGGCAATTTAGAAACTGGTATTAATGGCGAGACTTTTGAAGTAGACGAAATGTACCCCGCTTATCTATCAATGGCAGTGCTTCAAAAAGAAAAAGGTGCAGAACTTGCAATCAACTACGCATTAGCCGCAGAAAAAATCCATGCTCAATTTTACAAACAGGCACAAGAGAACGTTCAAAAAGGCGAAGATATGAAAATCGAAGATATCTATATCTGCCCGGTCTGCGGTTATTCTCATATTGGAGCACCACCGGAAAAATGCCCGGTCTGCAATCAACCAAAGAATAAATTCCGGAAGTTTTAATAAAAAGCCACGGATTAGAGATTTCTGAAAATCTCTGATTACACAGATTAAAAAAGAGATTACACTGATTAAAGACCTTGGAAATACTGAATCTGTGTAATCAAGAGAGCGAGTTTTTCCGAGCTCTCGATAAAAAGACTTTACAGATTTAACATATAATATATACTATATACTATATACTATACTAAACAAGAATGAAACCACACGATTTCACAGAAAAGATATACAACAGAGTCACAGAGACTCAAAGGGCACAGAGTCCTTTCTCTATTTTTTTCTCTGTGACTCCGTGTCTCCGTGGTGATATTTCTGCGGTGAAAAAATTCCTGTGTTAATCTGTGGTTAATTTTTCTTAACGAAACAGGGGGCGGAATGGTTATAATCGTAATGGGTAGTAAATCGGATTTGCCGGTAATGGAAGTAACGGCAAAACAATTATCCGAATTTGGCATCTCACACGAAACAAAAATTATGTCGGCACATCGAAATCCGGAAACCGTAAGAAAATTTGCCTGTTCAGCAGAGAAAAATAAAATTGAAGTTATCATTGCTGGTGCGGGTGGTGCGGCAGCATTACCCGGTGTTATTGCATCCTATACGATAATTCCAGTAATTGGTGTCCCTATCAAATCAGAATTAAACGGATTAGATTCTTTACTTTCGATTGCGCAAATGCCCAAAGGAGTGCCGGTCGCGACAATGGCGATTGGTTTAGCGGGTGCAGTTAATGCGGCAATTTTTACCGCGGAAATTTTAGCTCTTAAAGATTCAAAGGTAAAAACAAAATTACTAAATTTTAAACGCAGGCTAAATGTTAAAAAGTAAAAAAATATTAACTGTATTATTGGTGGTTATAACATTTAGATTTGCTTAAAGTATAAAATCAGAGAAAGGAGACAAAGTGAAATTGTCAACTCCCCGTTATAAAAGTTCAATCAGCGTTGAGCAAGCAATCTCGCAACGTCGTTCGCTCCTATTGTATAAAGATGAAGCATTAAGTTTAGAACAGGTTTCACAATTATTATGGGCAGCGCAAGGACAAACTGCGGGTTGGGGCGGCAGAACCGTTCCTTCCGATGGAGCAGCTTATCCTTTAGAAATTTATTCGGTGGTCGGCAATGTTATAGGGCTTAAACATGGCGTCTATCACTACATTTCCGGAAAACATGAATTAAAAAAAATAAGCGAGAAAGATATTCGGAGTGAACTTGCCTCGGCATCTTGGAATCAGGAGTTTATTGCTCAAGCACCGATTGATATTGTAATCGCGGTTAATTATACGCGGACAATCGGGCGTTATGGCACGCGGGGCATTCGCTATGTTGATAACGAAGTAGGACATTGCGGGCAAAACATCTATCTCCAGTCTGAAGCATTAGGTTTAGGTACAGTAGCAATTGGAGCATTTCAAGACGCTTTAGTGATGAAGATTTTAGGAATAAAAGAAGAGCCACGGTATATTATGCCGGTCGGGAAAAAGAAATGACCGCTCAGATTGTTCTGAATACTAATTTTACAGATATCGGGCAAATTAAACGGGGCAAGGTCCGCGATATTTATGATTTCGACGATGATAAATTATTAATTGTTGCCACTGATAGAATCTCAGCCTTTGATGTAGTATTAAATGACGGCATTCCGGATAAAGGCAGGATTTTAACCGGGCTTTCCTGCTTCTGGTTTAATTTTACTTCGGATATTATAAAAAATCACTTGATTGCTTCCGATTTTTCTTTATTTCCTTCACAACTTAAAGCGTATCAAGACATCTTAGAAAATCGTTCGATGTTAGTAAAAAAGTCAAAACCGCTACCGGTTGAGTGTATTGTTCGTGGCTATCTTGCCGGCTCAGGCTGGAAAGAATACATAAAAAGCGGGACGGTATGTGGAATAAAATTGCCGGACGGTCTTAGAGAATCAGAAAAATTACCCGCACCGATTTTTACGCCATCAACTAAAGCAACAGCGGGTCATGACGAAAATGTTAGCGAAGAGCAGATGGAATTAATGGTTGGTGAGAAAACCACCAAAATTATTAAAGAAGCCTGTCTTAATATTTATAAAAAAGCGTCTCAATATGCTGAATCCAGAGGAATTATCGTTGCTGATACAAAAATGGAATTTGGCATGCTCGGTGATGATGTTATATTAATCGATGAATTGCTTACACCTGATTCATCCCGTTTCTGGGATATAAAAGAATATAAACCAGGTATAACACCCCCAAGTTTTGATAAGCAGTTTGTTAGGGATTATTTAATAAGTATCAACTGGAATAAAAAACCCCCGGTTCCAAAATTACCGCTGGAGGTTATTAAAAGAACAAGCGAAAAATATCAAATTGCTTACGAACGACTCCTTAATAAAGAGAACACTGAAAAACTGCCTTACCACGAATAACACTAATAGACGGATAGCACGGAAACACTGAAAAGAAAGGAAAATTTTAACCACCCGATTTCACAGATAATTTGCCACAGATAAAACACAGATGTTCTTCAAATTAAATTTTCTTTTATCTGTGCTCATCAGTGGCAGACTTTCTTGTGAAAATCTTGTGTAATCTTGTGGTTTCTTTTTATTCCGAGCTCTAAAATAACACTTGACAAATTAAAGTATTTAATTACAATATGGGTAAATGAAGAGTCCCCGGAAGAGGGATTTTTTATTTTCAGCAGAAACTATGAAAAAAAAGTTCTTTGGCGAGAACAACAAAAATATAATTCCGCCAAAGGAGGTGTTTATGTTAAAAAACTATAAAGTTGTACTCCTCGCAATCATTATTGCGACGGTGCTACCACAAATCAGCAGCGGACTAATCATCCAACTCCCCATGCCAGACTTAGTAAAAACATCAGACCTTATCATTCGTGGCAGTATTGTGAAAACCGAATCATACTGGGGCAGTTTGTCTTGGGACCCAAACAGCAGGATTATTTTAACAAGCGCAACGCTTCAAATCGGTGAATCCTATAAAGGCGTATCGGATAAAAGCGAAATCATAATTGAAACCGAAGGTGGCGAGATTGGCGAAATCGGGCTTTTTGTGGAAGATATGCCCAAATTCGAACCCAACCAAGAGGTCGTTGTCTTTCTGAGCGCACCTGACTCTAAAGGTATCAGAAGAGTGGTAAACCTCTATAACGGGAAATATTCCTTGTCTGCAGGAAAAGTCTTAGAGAGAAATGAGACAATAAATCAGTTTGTAAATAAGATAAAGCAAACGGTCAAAGAGACACGCAGGGGGTCAAGATGAAACGGTTAATCATACTTTCAATGATTTTCTTGCTTTTAACAGTATCCGGTTTGTTCTCATACGCGGTAGTAAAGAAAAATGGAAATGAGATTAAATGGCGACCCCTGCCGGCGACCCTGTCTTACAAAATGAATTCAAGCGAACCAAATTCGGCGTGTTCGACTAAAACAAAAAATGCTTTCCAGGCATGGGAAGATGAGGGACGTTCGAATGTTGACTACAACTATGCCGGAGAAGTCGCAACGAATAGCATATCAAATGATGGCACTAACCTTGTACTGTTTCCTGCCAATCATGCCACCTGGTTAGCGGGCTGTTATTGGTGGTACAATACTTCGACCTACGCACTTTTAGAGTTTGATATCGCAGTTTATCAAAACTGGAAGTGGCATTATGGCGATAATCCGCAAGGCGATACTTATGACTTTCAGAGTACAATGACCCACGAGGTTGGACACACTCTTAGTTTACTTGACCTTTATTTGAATACCAATAAAGAAAAAACGATGTATGGATATGGAACTACAGCATCGACCAAGCAAAGAACTTTAGAACAAGATGATAAGGATGGTATCGCTTATCTTTATCCGACCGATTCGGTTGACAAGGTCTGGATAAAGACTGCAACCGATGACGACGGAGTTGTCAAATATCCTGGGGATGTTTTTTGGCAGAGCCCGGACATTTCGTTTAAACCCGACCCGCCGGTTATTGCTTCGCCATGTTCGGTTTTTGTTACTGCGCGAAATATGCGACCGGTAAATCAGACCGCTCGGATAATTATTGAAGTGCACGACCCGGATGTGAGTCTCCGAGCCAGGACAAGCGTTCTTTATGCAGATACTCTTATCGATAAGACAATTCCAACCGGAAATCATGAATCGACCGGAAGTGATGGATGGAATGACGAAACCTGGGCAAATTCTAAAGGAGACGGCGAGACAACTTATGTCTTTATGTGGACGCCGGATTCTAATACATTTGGTGAAGACCATTACTGCTTTGTCGCAACCGTGGAAAGTGGTTCGGACACTTTACGCGACTTGGATGTTCCGGATGATAATGATATTGCCTGTCATAATTTCAATACGGTTAAAGGTGGTTCAGGCGGAAGCGGTTCATTAACGAGTTTTGGTGCGGGTAATCCGACCGGTATGGCAGTATGGCGACATCTTAATTTAGAACCAATATATATGCCCGCGGGTTGGACATATGAAATGCCACCATTTCCGGATAGTATGTACCTAACTCCGCTTGACACATTTTTCCCAGTTCCAGTTGTAATAACGCCGCCTGCATCTGCTTTACGCGGCGATTACGGTATTGTGCAAGTAAGATGCACATTGAAATATTATTCGCCGCCATTTCCAATTCTAATGACCGGTGGAATCATTTATAAGTTAATTGTCGGTGAACCTGGCGATGTTGGTGCAACCCGAATCGACTGCCCAACTGGAAATGGTACCCCCGGAGGACTTTTCGAGACGCGAGCGGTTGTAAAGAACTTTGGTGCGACCACCGAAATCTTTGCAGTAAAGTTCAAGATTGGTGATGTTTATAGCGATGATAGTTCAAATATTACTTTAGCACCGGGTGAATCGCTCGAGATTGCATTTGACCCCTGGATTGCCACTATTGGCAGTTATGTTGTTAGTTGTTCAACCGAATTGACCAACGACTGGAGAACATATAACGATAAAGTGTCTGTTTCCTTCGCAGTCGCTACAGTTCAATCAGGTTGGACTCAAAAAGAGTCAATACCAAACTTTATTAAAGATGGCGGTGCATTAGTTACAGTTCCGGGCGAAAAGAGCGGCGACCTGCTCTACGCATTGCGTGGCTCTAAGTCAAAAGAATTCTATATGTATGACCCTGAAGATGGCTGGATTGCAAAAGAAACAATACCATTCGGCTACAAACCACCAG
>Ga0315288_10000345_pt1 | contig 58640 bp, 57 predicted proteins | sample YL17G11_20_MG_FD_203454 | JGI IMG/M metagenome (GOLD analysis project Ga0315288, IMG submission 203454) | Sediment microbial communities from Yellowstone Lake, YNP, Wyoming, USA - YL17G11_20 | ecosystem: Environmental > Aquatic > Freshwater > Lake > Sediment | place: USA: Wyoming | collected...
CCTCCAGTGCTGGTAGACTTTGACTTCAACCCGAAGTCCGTTGACACGAGTTCGGGGCCAGTCGACGTGATGGTTACAGCGCACATCACCGACGACGTCGCGGGCACCTGGTTCGCGAGGATAGAGTTTTCTGGACCGCAGTCGGCTTACTGCGTCGCCACAGCCCACACTGGAACCCTCCTCGACGGGACTTGGAGTTGCTTGATACAACTCGGGCAGGGCTCGCAGCCGGGCACCTGGCTGGCTAGCGTCCGTCTAGAGGACTATGTCCATAATGGCCGCAGCTACAGTGCTTCGGAGCTGGCTACCCTCGGTTTCCCCACCGAGCTCGTGAATGGGCAGGCGCCTACGCCTACGCCTACGCCGACCCCTACGCCTCCTCCGGCTGTCGGCGGCGTAGTGGAAATCCAGGCCAGTGGTCCCGGTATGACCGTTGATGTGGGTGCTTCTTCAAGCGACTCATCGGTCCCCGACTACCTGGCACTGGCTGGCGTTGGGGCATTGGTGGCTGGCGGTCTCACCACAGGCGCCTGGTACGCCAGGAGGCGCTGGCTCAGCTAGGGAGTAGCTGCCGGAAGCCTCGGGCCTATAGCGCGGTGCCTGGCGCCCTACAGGCTTTGCAGCGCAAGGGCAGCGGGAATCCGAGGCCAAGTGAGTGAGTATAACTCGAATTACGCTCGATGCCAGGCTTTGGCCGGACCGGCCTACTTGACGCGCTTCAGCCGAGCGGGCACCATCCTGCGCCGCTCCTCGCCGATGCCCGACAGCGGCGAGAATAGCTGCATCTTCTCCTGAAGCTGCTCCGGCACAAGGTGCAAATATCGCAGCGTGGTGCGGATGTCAGCGTGGCGAAGCATCCGCTGGACGGTGTGAAGGTCGGCGCCGTTGGCGAGCATCCTCGTCGCCGCCGTGTGCCGCAAGAGGTGGGGGTGGAGACGGGAGATTCCCGACTTCTTCGCCAAGCGTGAGACCGCAGGGCCCTAAGCCTTCGAGACGAAAGGGGCTAAGAACGGCTGTCTATGGGGCAAAAACGAATCTGGAGCGGGCGATGGGACTCGAACCCACGGCCCTCTGCTTGGGAAGCATCCCGCCCCGAACGCTGTGCCGTCAATACCGGAGGGCCTAGCGAAACGTGTTCAGTCATAGGGCCTTCATTCGGCGACGGAGCCAACGATCGGAGACCGACGATCGCGCAGCCTGGCGAGCTAGTCTGTGTCCGGCTCTACGCTCGGCGGCCTAGCCCTGGGCCGGCTCGCTCTGACGCCCTCCGAGCCCCCGAACCGTCTTTCAGATAGCCGTCAGGGACACTAGGAACCCGCGATGCTAGACCACCACAGGTAGCACAGCTGGCTGCTCGTCCTCGCTCTCGTCAACCTCCTCCTAGCCGACGCCCTCATCTGGTTCGTCATCGCCCAGGGGTGGCCGTAGTGTCTTGACCTCTTCGAGGCGTTCTGCCATGATGCGGGCGCCAGTCTGTGGGATGCACTAAGGGGGGCTCTGTGGACTACGAGGACCTGATCCATGAAGAGGCCGACGGCATTGCGACGATAACCTTGAACCGCCCGCACGCGTTGAACGCAATTTCCTTGCCGATGCTGGCAAGTCTCTCTGCCGCGCTGCGAGATGCCGACACGGATTCTTCCGTTCGCGTCATCGTCCTCACTGGCGCTGGCCGCGGCTTCTGCGCCGGTCTCGACCTGAAGGAAATGTTCGGAGCGGCAACCGACGCTCACAGTGGCGCCCTCGGCCTTATCAGTGGTGCCTTCGAACTCCAGAACAGCCCGCCGGTAGTCCTCCACACCACGGACAAGCCTGTCATCTGCGCCCTTAACGGCGCGGCCGTCGGCTACGGCCTGGACCTAGCGCTCGGCTGTGACATCCGGATTGCCTCGGAACAGGCACGTTTGGGCGCCGTCTTCACGCGCCGCGGTATCCTGCCTGAGAGTGGCGGCACCTGGCTGTTGCCTCGGCTCGTCGGCTGGGCGAAGGCGACAGAGTTGGTCTTCCGCGGCCGCATGCTCGACGCGCAGGAGGCGCTTGCGCTTGGCCTCGTGAATGCGGTTGTGCCGCATGAGCAACTAGCTGCCGAAGTGCGCACCTGGGCCACGGACATTGCTTCAAATGCGCCCCTGGCCGTGCAGGCCGCCAAGCGGCTAATGCGGCTTGGGCTGGCGGAGAGCTTCGAGGCGAATGTGCACCACGCTTACCTGGCGCTCTTGCCTCTCTTCCGGTCGGAGGACTTCCAGGAAGGAGTGCGCTCCTTCACCGAGAAGCGGCCGCCGTCATTCAGAGGTCGTTGAGCCGCTGTTCTCGGCCTACACCAACGCTTTCATGTTTCTCCGAAGAACCGCTTCTGCACTCGCTCCAATATTTCGCCGGCCTCCCTCATCATCCTTGAAAGAAGTTCTTCGCAGCTCACGATGTCGTGGATCAGGCCGATGGACTGGCCCACGGGTAACGGACTAGAGTCGACGTCACCGGTCTCCCACGCAGCGCTTTGGCGCTCGCCGGCAATGAGCGGGATGATGTCTGCGAGGCCCCCTTTCCGGTCCTCCACCTCCAGCACTTTCTCCACTTGCGCGTTTCTCAGCGCCCGCATCTGGAGGTTGATGCTCCGGCAAATCATGACGGTGTCATTCTCCTGCCGCTGGACCAGTTCCTCCTTGACGCGCTGGTGCGCAAGACACTCAATGGTGGCTATGAATCTGGAGGCCATCATCACGCCCTCCGCCCCCAATACCATGGCAGCGGCCATTCCCCTTCCGTCAGCAATACCGCCCGCCGTGACCACGGGGATACTCACCGACTGGCAGATCCGGGGCGTGAGTAACATCGTCGTCACGTCCTCGTTGAGGGGATGGCCACCTTCTTCGAAACCGGCGGCGATCACAGCATCGTAGCCTGCTTCTTCGGCGTGCATGGCGTGCTTCACCGAGCCGACTTTGTGTATCAGTCTCACTCCTGAATCTTTGGCTTGGCGGATCGCATCGGGCCCAAAGTATCTGTCCAGAGGCGCACCTGAGACGTCGATGGAATTGACCTTCTCTTCGCAGCAGGCCCGAAAGTAGTCCAGATGGAGGTCTTTGCCAATGCGGACCGACGGCAGAAGAGTCAGATTCACGCAAAACGGTTTGTCCGTTATCTGTTTGGTCCTGGCGATTGCCTGGCGCAGTTCCTCGCCGGAGCCATAGTTGCCCGCGGTCAGGTTACCCAGTCCGCCGGCATTGGACACTGCGGCGCAGAGCTCAGGTTTGGCCAGCCACATCATCGCGCCGCAGAGAATCGGATATCTTGTGCCAAACAGCTCGGTAGTCCTGGTCTTCAAGGGAGTCCTCCTTGTCGGTTTGTCCGTTGCTGCATGGGCCCACCCTATTGTATGTCTTCAGCAACTTCGAAACCTCTTGGGCCCATCTTCCAGTGGACACTCTGGCTGTTCTCGCCACGCCGACATTCGCACCAGGCTTCGATATTCGCACCTTTGTCTTTCGATGAAAGCCGGCGGCCTGTGCTGCCGGCTTTTTTCCATCAGGACAACCTGGCCTGACAGGCTAGGCTAGCAGCTTGGGAACGTTTCTCAGGATCGTCTCGGCCTCCTTGACGATCTCTTGCACCATGTCGTTGACTTTGGGCATGTCGTTGATGCGCTGGGCCACTTCGCCGGCGGCCATCATCGCCTTTTCCCTGTCGCCTTCAAAGGTAGCTTTGATTGATTCAATCTCGTATCGGATCAGGGACATGTCCATCGTGCTGTAGTCATCAGGGGTGCCGAGGAAGACGCCCGGCGATTTCTTGAGGGTGTTGGCGGCATGTTCAACGCTGCGGGGCGTCTTCAGCCAGCGGGCAGGGCCGACAAAGCCGCGCGCGACAAGTGTTGCCCTGTCGCCAGCAGCCACAACTTCTTCCTTCCAGATCTGGTGGAAGTCGCTCTCCTGCGTAGCCAGGAAGCGCGTGCCCATCTGCGCGCCGTCTGCGCCCATGACCAGTGCAGCTGCGAGGGTCTTGCCGTCGCAGAACCCGCCGGCGCCGACAACCAGGGTATCCTTGTCGGACACCGTTTCCACCACGGCCGGAAGCAGGATCATGGAGTGGACCGGCTCCCAGGAAGTGTGGAAACCTCCTTCATGGCCGGAGGCTACGATAACGTCTACGCCCGCCTTCTTGCAGCGCAGAGCTGCCTTGACGGATGGGACAACGTGCATCCAGGTGAACCCTGCTCCCTTGATCTTGTCCTTCCAGCCCAGGGGGTCGCCGGCTGACGTAAAGATTACCTTGAAATGCTTCTTGATGTCCGGGTTCTCCTCACGCACCCTTATCGCTGTGTCGATTATGGTGTGCGAGTGTTTGAGGACCTCCGCCGAGACCATCACGTTGATGCCGAAAATGCCCCCCTTTTCCTTGACCAGGTTATAGGTCCGTTTCAGCAGCTTTTCCATGACGGTGGGTATGTCGTCGTCGTAGTCTGCACCGGCAGTGCCTACAAAGGCTCTGTAAATCCAGGGCTGGAAACCCTTGTCAAAGACGCCGCTGGTGGAAAGCAGCCCCAGGACGCCGGCGTTGGCCGAGGCAACTCCCAGGTTGTTGTTGCTGAAAGGTCCCATGCCTGCCTGGATGATGGGATACTTGATCCCGATCAGGTCACACAGCCTCGATTTGATCATTGAAGCTCCTTTGTATGTTTTATCGTTGTCTGGAGCGGGCGATGGGACTCGAACCCACGGCCCTCTGCTTGGGAAGCAGATGCTCTACCACTGAGCTACGCCCGCTCGGTTTCATGTCTGGCTACAGCCTCTAACTGGTTTGCGCTTGACGAACAGCGTCGGAATACTCTATAACTAGCACAGGTCCTGTCAAGCTAGCGATGAGGAGGGACGCTGTGCGCGAGCCTGTAACCAGGGAAAGCATAGCACAGGGCGACGTGCTTGTTAATGCGGAAAGTTTCGCCCGGCACCTGCGAGCGGAGAACCTCTCCCCTCGCACGATCCAGACATACGTCGAGAGCACTCGGCAGATGGCGGAGTTCCTTGCGGAGCGGGGCATGCCGCAGGACGTGGCGAAGGTCCGGCGCGAGCATGTCGAGAGCTTCATAGCGCATTTACTGGAGCGCTGGAAGCCTGCCACCGCCAACAACCGGTACAGGGGAGTTCAGTCGTTCTTCAAGTGGCTGGAAGAGGAAGGTGAGATTAGAGAATCGCCGATGGCGAAGATGAAGCCGCCTCGGGTGCCTGAGAATCCTCCGCCGGTGCTGCGGGAGGAAGAGCTAAGGGGGCTGCTTGCGACCTGTGAGAAGGGGAGCAGTCTGGAGGAGCGGCGGGACGCGGCGATACTGCGGATATTCATTGACACCGGTGCGCGTCGAGCGGAGATTGCTGGGCTAAGGTTCGACGCGAAGGATGATGAGACGAACGAGGTTGACCTAGATAGGGGGCTGATTCGGGTGCTGGGGAAGGGGCGAAGGGAGCGGGTACTGCCCATTGGAGCAAAGGCTGTGAAGGCCCTTGACCGGTATCTGAGGAAGCGGAAGCAGCATCCGTCTGCGTCGTCACCTTGGTTGTGGGTCGGTCACAAGGGTCGGTTCGGTGACACGGGCATCTTCCAGATGGTCAGGCGGCGTGGGCGGCAGGCGGGGCTCGGTGATATTCATCCTCACCAGCTGCGGCACACGTTCGCCCATGACTGGCTGTCGCATGGTGGCAACGAGGGCGACTTGATGCGCATTACGGGCTGGCGGTCTAGGACGATGGTTCAGCGATATGCGGCGTCCACTGCTGACGAGCGGGCGCAGGCGGCTCACAGGCGACTTGGGCTGGGGGATCGAATCTGATGGGCGAGTGGGAGCAATTCGGGGAGTTTCGGGCTCGGCCTTTCGACCGACACGGGTACTCGAAGATTAGGAAACTCTGGGGCAAACCATTGGTGGCCGGTAGATTCACGATGTACACGCTCGATGAGTTTGTTCAACTGGGTGCGTCGTGGCTATTCTACCGTACCGCGAAGTGGAACCGGGGGGTGGAGCTCGAGGGAAGGATTGGTTCGAGGCGCTGGAAGCGGATTTCGGGCTGGAAGAGAACCAAGGGGGCGGGATTTGGAGCAGGCGGGGTAGAAGATGTGGCAAATCAGATGCGTGCGGTACGAGCGGCGTATGGCGGCAAGTATGCTCCGAAGGTAGGGGAGATGGTGTTTCACCTGAAGAACCATCTTGGGCTCAGTGACGAAGAAACGCTGACGGTGGTGAAGCGACTGGGAGAGACGGTGTATCCTCGTCAGTTGGCGAAATTGCGGTACTACGGCAGCGTGAGACGGGGAGAGTGCCGTTTCTGTGGCGGTTCGGGATGATTTGGGAAGGAAATCGCTGTCTTTAGGCATTCGTCGGGAATGGAGATTTGCGACGATAGGGCCGACCGATGGAGGTCGGCCTTATGCGTGGTAGTGGGGAAGCGAGTCTCAGAGCGCGAATAGCATCATACGCCCGTTGGGCGATGACCTCGGACCGGACTGCCGCAACGGCGGCGGCCCGGTCTTCTTTTGAATCGCGTTTTGAGCGGATGGTCGACCCGGAAGGGAAGCTCACGCGACAAGAATGCGCTTTGCGCGCCGAATCGGCGCGCAAGGCGCATTTTGCGCGGCTGGCCTACCTCTCCGTGAAGGCAAGGCGGCGGAAGCGATGAGCGAAGCTGATCGCGCTGGCGCCTTCTGCCCCCAGGCTACTAACAGGGGGGCAGAAATATCACTGGTGGTGTCGGTCGACTGGCTGGAGTTCACCGTGAAGGACGGAAGAGTCGGGGAAGTCGAGCGGGTGGTGTGCTGGTATGTGGTTGGCGACTGTGTCGAGGTAGAGCGGGGAATGCTAGGCTACGAGCGCCAGAAGGTAGGTCCGGGAGGGTCGCGCATCCTGTGGTCTGTGAGGAGGCCGGAGGTTCATGTCGTGCTGCCCGGCGACTGGTGCGGGGCGTTGTCGGAAGAGCATATGCGCGGGCTTCTTCTGTGGGTCAATACGATGGGCAAGGTGAGCCGGTGTGACTTGGCGGGCGACGACTGGAGGCGGCTCGTGCTGCCGGTGGATGTGCGGGAGGCGGTGCGACGTGGAGAACTAGTCAGTCATGCCCGGAGCCGTCAATGGCTGGAGGAGATGGGGACTGACCAGGGCACTGCCTACTTTGGGGCTCCGTCGTCCCGTCAGCGGGTACGGGTGTACGACAAGACGGAGGAGTCGGGGGGAGCGATTGACGCGGTGCGTTGGGAGCTCCAGCTAAGGGATGAGGCGGGGGAGAGTGTCGTTCCGCAACTCGTACGCGGCAACTGGGGCGAGGTCTGGGCCTCGCGGCTGGTGCAGCTCGTAGACTTCCGCGACCGTTCTGCAAAGCTGCTGGTGAATCGCTGCCCAAGAGTGAGGTGGTTCGAGGGCATCGTCGGAAATGCAGAGAAGGCGACCGTGTACGAAGCACGACCGGTTGTGAGCGGTGAGAAAGTCGACAGTTGGCTGCATCGACAAGTTGCGCCTAGCCTCGCGGCGATGATGATGCGGTCCGGCGGTGATTTGGGGTACGTGGAGAATTTGATGGAGGACGGGAAGAAGCGGCAGAAGACGAAACATCGTCTGCTGGCAGAAGGCAAGCTCTAGTGTCATAGGGCAGCGTCTAGCTCGTCAAGGGCGCGCTTAGCGCGTGGCAGAGCCATCGAAGACCCTTGACGAGCGGGTATCACCACCCAAGCTAGCCTCTCACGGGCCGGAGCGACTCTTCGCGATGGCCCCTTAATTGTCTGGTCGTCCTCTTGCGTAGCGCGTGGCCATGGGCTTAAATGCGCACCAGAGATATTCAAGGGAGGACACTCTAGATGTACGGGTCTCCGGCTGTCGGAAGGTTCAGGGAAGGTCAGAAGAGCGATTACCCCGTCAGCGTCGAGTTCATCATCCCCGCGCACAACGGCCGGTTCTGGGCGATACCTGTCGTGGGCTACCTGGCCCGGCTGCTGCTGCTGATTCCCCACGTCGTCGTGATGCTGCTGGTCTCGGTGCTTGTCGGCCTCGCGATGCTCATCCTGTGGATTCCCGTGCTATTTGCGGGACGCTATCCGAGATGGGGCTACGCGCTTGTAGGCGGCTGGCTCCGCTGGCAACTGCGTGTGAACGCGTTCTTCTTCGGTTTGACGGATGAGTATCCGCCGTTTCGACTGAGCGCCTAGGTGCCGTCGCCGTCGCGTCGTCGACAGCAGGGGCGGAAAGGGGTCGGCGGGGGCGGCGCGTCGTGGTAGGCGGGGTCCCGCTCAAGGGCGAGACGCAGCTCTTGGTGAAGCTCCCGCGCGTTTCGCCTGGCCCTACCTGGCCCACCGCCTCCTGGCGTACGAGCCGCCGTGCCAGTGAACAGCGTGTGGCGCCGCTTGGTCATCCGCCTATTGCCTCACATCCGGCAAGCAGCACCTCATAAGGGGCGTCGGCATGGAGCGGGTCGGCTTCCTGCCCTGGCACCAGCACCACGCCGTACTTTGCCAGCGAGCCGGGCGTCTCTTGCTCCTCTAGCTCCAGGAGCGCGACGGGGATGGAGGCCTTGCCCGGATTGTTTTCGGCGCGAACGAGACCGCAGGCGATTCGCACCGCGTCGGGGTCTTCGCCCGCGAAGAACAGGTTGTAGGTGTAGGCCGCCAGGCCGGCCGGGGTGATGTCGTAGCCCTCAAAGTGGAACAGCTCTGGCGCAGGTGTGGGAGTTGGCTGAGGCGTTGGGGTCGGCTCAGGCGTTGGGGTTGGCTCAGGCGTTAGCGTTGGCTCAGGGGTAGGTGTTGCTGGGGCTAGTGTGGCTGTCGGCTGGGGCGTGTCAATGGCTGCTGGCGTGCCTGTCCGCGCCACTGTCGCAGTCGGGCTGGCCTCTTCACCGCATGCGGCAAGCCCGAGGGCTAGAGTGAAAGCCGCCGCTAGCAAGAACAGAACCCAACGCATTGAACTTTCCTTTCCTACGGCAGAGACTCGCAGGCCAGGCCGTCGTGATCGGTGTCGAGCGTTTCCATCCTGGCCCCATCCTACTCGCAGGGGCGAGGGTTGGCAACGGAAGGCATAGGCGCGGGCTTGAAAAGAGGCCGAAGGTCTAGGGCTGGCGTTCCAGTTATCCGCTATTCACTAGGCCGTCGAATAGCAGATAAGTAGGGCATTTTCGGTTGGCCCGAAGCTATCTGAGGCACAGCGCGGGGGGCGGGCTGTTTGGGAAGCAGATGCTCTACCACTGAGCTACGCCCGCCCTTGTAGGTCGATCCTATTTGCCGCTCCCACCGTTGTCAACGTCAGCGACCGAGCGAACAGTGCGCTGGCGAGTCTCCAGCAGCACGAGCGCTAGGCCCAACATCACCAGGCCCAGGGCGAGCAAACAGAGAATTGTGTAATTGCGCAGCGGGAGCCGGGCTACATCGTTGCCCAGGTTCAGGAGCTGAGCCAGAAAATAGTCGTCCTGATCTTCGGCGCTGCTGCGAAACCCCCAGCGAATCCCCACCGCTACCACGAGCGACGGTACTGCTGCTCCCATCAGGCAGGCCCCCAGGGCGGTGATCCGTCCCAAGCCCTTGGTCGAGAGCAAGACCAACGCTCCCATGACCAGCGACAGGCCGCCCAGTACCCAGATGGTGATGCCCAGCGCCGAATGGATGTCATCGCTCAGAAAGCCCAGGCCCCGCTTCACGCCTCCCTCGGGCGAGAGCGGGTCGATGTTCTGCTTGGCCTGCGGGTCGCTTAGGGAGAACACCGACATGCCCTCTTGGTAGGCTTTCTGAGCCGCAGTGTCCAGCAGGCGCGACCGCAGCTCGGCGCTGGAGATAGCAGTCGCCTCCTGGCGGGTCAGTTCTACTGGTATGGGAAAGAGGGGAACAGTGACAGTCGGGCTGTCGTCGGCTTGGAGCGAGTCCGCCAGGTCGGCGCGGATGGCCGGCAACAGGGCATCGATCTCCGTGAACGTCGCCACTGCTCGCGTCAGAATACGCTGGGCCGTGTCGGCGTTGGTGAGCTGGTAAGCGTTAACGACGAGGAAGAGAGCCATCAGGCAGAGCGCGAAGAGGATGCCCGACAGCCACTGGAGGGCGGCCCGAAGCAGCATGGCGCCGAAGGCCAGGCCCGTGTCTTTCATGTCAAGTCCACCACGATGGTGTCCGCCAGTCGGTCGTGCAGTCCGCGCCGCTGGCGGTCGAAAAGGATCATCAGAAAGCCCACGAAGAGAAGGAGCGTGGAGAACAGGTAGCCCACCAGGCGCAGCAAGGCGGTCCCCATGTTCGCGGGCCGGCCGTCGGTGCGCACGACGCGGATGGCCATGGCCATCTTGCCCAGCGTCTGGCCCCGCCACGTCCAGAGCCCCACGAAGTAGAGCGGGACGAAGGCCGCGAAGTAGGCCAAGATGATGATGGCCGCGACGTAGTAGGCCTGGTCCGGCGGGTCGTTATCGCCGAAGTCAGAGCGAAGGAGGAGTTGGAGTAGGGCAAAGGCGATGAAGAGGGCGAAGAAAGAAGCCAGGACGACAAGGTCGAGGATGAAAGCCACCAGGCGTGTCTCGAAGCTCGCATAAGGCAGACGCACTGGCCCGGAAGTCCCGATCAATTCTGCTCGCTTGCCTCCGACAACGGGCGATGACGGCTCAGCGGCGATTATAGCACGCGATCGGTCGCCCTTCGACAACAGGAAGGCGATTGCGCGTCCCGCCCGCAACGCGCGAATTGCCGCCGCCAGGCGCCCGCGATAGAATCGAAGGGCACAGGTAGCTAGAATCGGGGTGGGATTGCTCAAGCACCGGATCTGGTTCCAGCTGGCGCTCGCGCTCGCCCTCGTGGGGGTACTCGCCTGGCGAGTGAACCTGGGCGACGCCCTGCGCACCTTCGGCGACGTGAACTACGTCTGGATCGCTGTCGCCCTCCCGGTGTTCACCATCTCCAAGTTTGTCCATGCTGCCCGCTGGCGTATCCTACTGGGCCGCATTCCCGGCCTGCCCCTCTCCGGTTTATTCGGCATCTACCTTATCTCCAACATGGTGAACAACCTCATGCCCCTGCGCGCCGGCGATCTGGTGCGAATCCAGATTCCGGCTCGTCGTTACAACATCCGCCGCGCCGAGCTCACGGCCACCATATTCGTCGTGGAGACGCTGCTTGACGGCGTAGCCTACGCAATCCTTCTGATGATCGGGCTGGGTCTCCAGGACGTCCCCGGCGTGCGCGAAAGCGTCCTCTGGACGCTCGTGGCGCTGGTGGCGCTGGGAGTGGCGCTGGCGGCCCTGGCCGCACGAATCCGCCTTCCTGAGGACCTGTCGCAGGTGGGCTGGGGTCGGCTTATGCCCGCCTGGCTGCGCCGGCGGGTGGCCGAGTTCGTGCCGCCCTTTGTGGATGGCCTGGCCGCCCTGCGCCACTCGCGCATCGCCGCTCAGTCGATCGCCATCTCCGTGCCCACCTGGCTCGTCGAGGTTGTGGTCTTCTGGTTGTTTGGGGAAGCCTTCGGTTTGGGCCTAAGCTTCAGCTCTTATCTGGTTATCACGGTAGCTGCGAACATGATCGTGGCGTTGCCCCTCACGCCGACGAGCCTCGGTGTCTACGAGGTCGCGCTGCAGGAGGTGGTCGCCCTATTCGGCGTCGAGCGATCGCTTGCAGCGGGCTACGCCATCGGCGCGCACCTGTTCATGTCTCTATGGATCGCCGCTACGGGCCTAGTAGCTGCCTGGCTGATGAACATTCACTTCGAGGAGCTGTTCTACCTCCGCGATGCGAAGCGTCCCGGCGCCCGGGGGCTGCCGACCGAACGCTAGGAGCGGAAGGGCATGAGCGATAAGGACACGCCGGTCGAGGCCTATCCTCTCCGCTTCTCGCTGATCCTCAGGTTCGCCTGGGCGACTCTCTGGGGCCGCCACCGCGATCTGCCCGCCGACATCGCTGCCGCCCTGGCGGCTGTGCGGCCGCCGCCCTTGGTCCGCAACGACCACTGCGTGCTTGCCGAGGGGCCGTTCGTGCTGGCGCTCAACCACTACGAGCGCCCCGGCCTAAAAGTCTTCTGGAGCGGCTGTCTCGCCTCGCATGCCGTGGCCCAGCGGCGTGCTCGCCACAGGGCGGTGCGCTGGCTCATGACCAGCGAGTGGTACAACACCCGCCTGGGGCCGATCCCTGTGCCCGTGGTCGCCTCACGCTGGCTCTTCCGGCGGCTCGGCCGGGTGTATGGGCTGGTCATCGTGCCCCGCGGCGCTGAACGGGGCGTCGGGCGGGCGGCGGCCCTGCGCAGTATCCTGAACATCATGCGCGGCGCGGACGAGCCCATCGGCCTGTTCCCCGAGGCCGTCGGCACGGGCCGTCTGATCCAGCCGCCGCCGGGGCTGGGTTCCTTCCTCCTGCTCCTGAGCAGTCACGGATTGCCTATCCTGCCCGCCGGCGCGTTCGAGGAGGACGGTCGCCTCACCGTCTGCTTCGGGCCGGCGTTCCACATCGACGTCGCTCGCGATGCTGCCCGCGCCGATAAGGAGCGTCTGGCCAGTCAGCAGGTGATGGTGGCCATCGGGCGGCTCCTCCCCGAAGAGCTGTGGGGCGTCTACGCGACGGCCATCCAGGAGGCGGAAGCTCAAGAGCGGGCGCCCCGCTGAGTAACCGTGGCCGCCGAAGCGCGTGAACTGCCCCGTCTGAACCGGCTGGTGTACGCCTCGGGCAGCCTGGGCGGGAACGTCATCTCCCGCTCCAAGGATCTGTGGCTCATCTACTTCTACGCCCCGCCCGCCGACGCCGATGTTACGCCGCGAATCCCACTTCTCGTCCTCGGCCTGCTGTTCACGGCCGCTCGTCTCATCGAGGCGCTGGATGACCCGCTAATCGGCTGGTGGAGCGACCGCACGCGCTCGCGCTGGGGGCGGCGCATCCCGTTTGTGGTGCTGGCGACGCCCTTCTACGCGCTGTTCTTCGCCCTGCTCTGGTTACCGCCCGTCGCCAATGAGAGCGTGGCCAATGCCCTGTACTTCTTCCTGATGCTGGAGGCGTTCCACCTGTTCAGCACTCTCTCGGGCGGCCCCTTCGAGTCGCTGTTGCCGGAGATCGCGGTCACCGCGCGGGATCGGGTGAGCGTGGTGACCTGGCAGGTATTCTTCGGCACTCTGGGCGCCGCGCTGGCCCTGGTCGGCAGCGGCATCGTCCGCGACCTGTACGGTTTTCAGGCCATGGCGGTGATGGCCGCTGTCATCGCGCTTGTCTCTCGCTACGTGGCCCTGGCCGGCGCCTGGCGACACGTGCGCCTGGATGTGGAGCCGGTGCGCATCAACCCGCTGGCGGCGGTGCGCTCCACCCTCAGGAACGAGCAGTTCCTCTACTTCCTGCCCACCTTTGTGCTGTTCAACATGGCCATCTCCATGATGACGGCGGCGCTTCCCTTCTGGGCCGGCGCCGTGCTGCTGGGCGGCCTGCCGGCCAAGATCGCCACGGTGGAGACGGGGCACCAGGCCACCGTGCTCTTCCTGGGGCTGGAGCTGAACGTGGGCGAAGGCATTATCGTGGCGCTGATGACGGCGGCGGCCATCGTGGTGGTGCTGGCGGCCCTGCCGCTGGCCTATCGACTAGCAATCCGGCGGGGCAAGGCCTGGGTGTACTCGACGGCAATGCTGCTGGGGGCGCTCTACCTGCCGTGGATCGCCTTCATGGGCTTCGTGCCGGGCGTGGACAAGCTGGCGCAGGCACTGCTGTTCGTGGCGGGGATGGGGCTGCCGATGGCCGCCGTGTTCACCTTTCCCAACGCCATCACGGCCGACATCATCGACTACGATGAGCTGCGCACCGGGCACCGGCGCGAGGCCATCTACTACGGTACCCAGGCCACGCTGGAGAAGATGGCCTCTGCCCTGTTCCCGCTGGTCCTGGCGCTCCTCCTAACGCTGGGGAGCACCGCCGATAACCCGCTGGGCATCCGGCTGGTGGGCCCGGTGGCCGGCTTCTCGGCGCTGGTGGGATTCCTGACCTTTCGCGGCTACAGCCTGCCCGACACCGTCCGCGCCGACACCGTCCGCGCCGACACCGTCACGCTGCGCTAGGAGCCTGAGTGTCCATTTCGTTGACGCGGGCCACGTTCTCGACCTCCGAGGGGTCGGGCTCTGCGGCGAACCAGGCGTCGAGTATCTCCTTGGCGATGACGGGCGACGTGATCCGCAGGCTCAGACAGAGCACGTTGGCGTCGTTCCAGGCGCGGGCGCCGCGGGCCGTCTCGGCGTCGCCGCAGAGGGCGGCGCGTACCCCCGGCACCTTGTTCGCCGCCATGGAGACGCCGGTACCCGTCCAACAGAAGAGCACGCCTTGCTCCGCCTGGCCACCCGCCACCTTCTCGCCGACCGTCCGGGCCACGTCGGGCCAGGGGTAGGTCTCGTCGGTGATGGGCCCCACAAACTCGACCTGGTGGCCGCGGCGCTTCAGCTCCTCGACCACGAGGTCTGTCAGATAGCTACGTTGGTCGGTGCCTACACAGATCTTCACGGCGCAAAACCTCACACGGGGGACTAATTTTTAGTGTACCGCGTCGAGGGGCTCGCCGTCATTCCGAGCCCGCAGACGAGGAATCTGGGGTGGGGTGGGCCCCCGCCCCGGACCCCTCGCTTCGCTCGGGGTGACAGCGGGAGGGAAGGGTGAGCAGCCGGCCGGAGCCCGCAGCGGGCCGTCAGCCGCCTGCTAGGCCACTACAGCCCGACTAACCTTCACTGACGGCGCCTGTTCCCGGGCGCTTCAGGATGAAGTAGCTAGTCTCCATCCGAAACAGGGGCTGGATGCCCGCCAGCTCCCAGCCCTCGGCGCCGAGCACGTCCAGGTACCGGCGCGCGAAGGCGGTGCGGTGCTCGCCGCCCTGCCGGATGAACTCCGAACCCTCCGAGGAGATGCGTCCCCGGAAGTCCACATACACGACCTTGTACTCCCACTGAGCCATGATCCGCCTCCTTCTCGGCGGCGAACCGGCCCGCGGTCGCACCCGGTCGACTGCTCACGGATCTATTGTAGGGCGGAGGTGGCGTGGGGGAGAAGTGGCGGCGGTTCGGTGGCCTCGCTCTCCTTGTTGTGCTCCCTGGGGCGAAAACTCATGGACATTTCCTTCGCGAGCCTATTGACAATGTCCGTGTAACGCGTAAACTTGATGCGCTCGCAGTGTTCGTGTGAGCGGGAGTGGGGCGAAATGCGCGGGAGCCGGGAAGCCCGCGACAACTAGAAGTAGGTAGCGGTCGCTGGGGCGAACGCCCGGCGGCCGCTATTTGTTTTGAAGGGGGAGCGGCGATGCGAAAGCTGACGGTAGTGGCGCTTCTGGGGCTGATGGCGGTGGCGCTGGCGGTCGGCCTTGGGCCGAGCACCAGGCCGGCCGAGTCCGCCTTCCCGGGGACGAACGGCAAGATCGCCTTCGCCAGCGACCGGGACGGCAACTGGGAGATCTACGTGATGAACGCCGACGGCAGCGGCCAGGTCAACCTGAGCAACAATCTGGCCGACGACGAGTCTCCGGCCTGGTCGGCAGACGGCGCCAAGATCGCCTTCTTCCGGGAGTGTGACATCTACGTGATGAACGCCGATGGCTCCGGCCAGACCAACCTCACCAACGACCTCCTTACCTGCGACGGCCAGCCCGCCTGGTCGCCTGACGGGTCGAAGATCGCATTCGACAGCAAGGAGCCCGGCATCCCGGACGCGGCAGCCGACATCTACGTGATGGACGCGGACGGCAGTAACCGCACGAACCTGACCAACGATCCGGCGAGCCACGACGGGGGACCTGCATGGTCGCCTGACGGGTCGAAGATAGCGTTCACCAATACCGGGGTCGATGTGATGGATGCGGACGGCGACAACCGGATCACCCTGTTCGGAGAAGGGGGGATAATTGGCGGTACGGAGTGGTCGCCGGATGGGTCCAAGATCGCCTTCGCCAACGGTGGGGCAAAGAACGGACCAGTCATCGAGATCTACGTGATGGATGCCGACGGCATGAACCTGCAGCAGCTGACCAGCATCGGAGAAGTCACCGCTTATCCTGCCTGGTCGCCCGACGGGACCAAGATCGCCTTCGACAGCGACGTTGACGGCGACAGGGAGATCTACGTGATGGATGCTGACGGCAGCGGCCAGACGCGGCTGACCGACAACGCAGCACAAGATGGGGATCCCAGCTGGCAGCGGCTTGTTGTCTACAGCTTCAGCGGCTTCTTCCGCCCGGTGGACAACCCACCGGTGCTCAACTCCGTCAAGGCCGGGAGCGGCGTGCCGGTCGAGTTCAGCCTGGGCGGCGATCAGGGCCTCGACATCTTCGCAACGGGGTACCCTAAGTCGCAAAAGATGAGCTGTGACACGTCGGCCCCCTCGGACGACATCGAGGAGACCGTCACCGCCGGCTCCAGCATGCTCTCCTACGACCCCATCGCGGATCGGTACGTTTACGTCTGGAAGACGGACAAGGCTTGGGCTGGCACCTGCCGCCAACTGATCGTCAGACTGGACGACGGCACCGATCACATGGCCAACTTCAAGTTCAAGTAGAGCCGGCCGCGGCCGCCCACTTATGAAAGTGACGGGTCACGAAGCGGGGCGGGGCCACGCGGCCCCGCCCCCTCACTTCGTGTCATGCCCGACGCCATCCGCTAGGCCTTCGCCGTCACCTTAGCTTCCTTGCGGCTGAACGCGTACTCGCCCTCCGGCGAGACGTCTACCAGCACCGTGTCGCCCTCCACGAACTCGCCGGCCAGGATGCGCTTCGATAGCGGGTTCTCGACACGCCGCTGCACCGTCCGGCGTAGGGGCCGCGCGCCGAACACGGGGTCGAAGCCCTCCTTCACCAACGCTTTCTTGGCGGCCTCGCTCAGCTCCAGGCCCACGCCGCGCTCGGCCAGGCGCTGGCGCACGTCGTTAAGCAGCAACTCCACCACCTGCTCCAGGTCGGCCTCGGTCAGCGGCTCGAAGATGATGGTCTCATCGATGCGGTTCAGGAACTCCGGCCGGAAGGTCTCCTTCAGGGCCTTCTCCACGGCGCTGCGCAGGCGCTCCCTCTCCGTCTTCGACTGCCTCTCGTTGGGCGTGAAGCCCACCGCCTGGCGCTGAAACTCGGAGGTGCCCAGGTTGCTGGTCATGATCACGACCGTGTTGCGGAAGTCCACCGTGCGGCCGTGGCCGTCGGTGAGGCGGCCGTCCTCCAGGATCTGGAGCAGGATGTTGAACACGTCGGGGTGGGCCTTCTCCACCTCGTCGAAGAGGACGACGCGATAGGGCCGGCGCCGCACCTGCTCGGTGAGGCTGCCGCCCTCCTCGTAGCCGACGTAGCCCGGCGGCGCGCCGATGAGGCGGGAGACCGTGTGCCGCTCTTGGAACTCCGACATGTCGATGCGCACCATGGCCTCTTCGTCGTCGAACATGAACTGGGCCAGCGCCTTGGCCAGCTCGGTCTTGCCCACGCCGGTGGGGCCCAGGAAGATGAACGAACCGATGGGTCGCTTCGGGTCCTTGAGGCCGGAGCGGGCGCGGCGGATGGCGTCGGAGACGGCGGCTACCGCCTCCTTCTGGTCGATGATGCGGTCGTGGAGGCGCTCCTCCATGTGCAGGAGCTTGTCGGCCTCGCCCTCCATCAGGCGGTCGACGGGGATGCCGGATATCTTGGCCACCAGGGCGGCGATGTCGGAGGGGGAGACCGTCATGTCGCCCTTGTCCTCGCCCTGCCAGGCCGCGCGGGCCTGCTCATACTCCTGCTCCAGGCGCAGCTTCTCGCTGCGGGAGCGGGCGGCCTCTTCGAAGTCCTGGCGGCCGACCGCCGCCTCTTCCTCGCGGGCCAGCCCGTCGATGCGGGCCTTGAGCTCGCGGAGCTCCGGGGTGAGGGTCTGGGCGTCGATGACGTGCTGGCTGGCCGCCTCGTCGATGAGGTCGATCGCCTTGTCGGGCAGGAAGCGCTCGGTGACGTAGCGGTGGGAAAGCTTGACCGCCGCCTCGATGGCCTCATCGTTGATCTTCACCTTGTGGTGGGCCTCGTAGCGCGGGCGCAGGCCCTTGAGCATCTCGAGGGTGTCCTCCGGAGAGGGCTCGTCGATGTAGACGGGCGAGAAGCGACGCTCCAGAGCTGGGTCCTTCTCGATGTGCTGGCGGTAGTCGTCCAGGGTGCAGGCGCCGATGCACTGGAGCTCGCCGCGGGAGAGGGCGGGCTTCATCATCGTGCTGGCGTCGATAGCGCCCTCGGCGGCGCCGGCGCCCACCACCTGGTGGATCTCGTCGATGAAGACGATGACCTCGCCCTGGGCGCGCTTGATCTCGTCCATCACCGCCTTCAGGCGCTCCTCGAACTCGCCGCGGAATTTGCTGCCGGCCACCATGGCGCCCATGTCCAGGGCCAGCACCCGCTTGCCCTTCAGGTTCTCGGGCACGTCGTCGGCCACGATCTTCTGGGCGAGCCCCTCGGCGATGGCCGTCTTGCCCACGCCCGCCTCGCCGATGATCACCGGGTTGTTCTTGGTGCGCCGGTTGAGCACCTGCATCACCCGCTTGATCTCGTCCTCGCGACCGATGACGGGGTCGAGCTTGCCCTGCCGCGCGAGCTCCGTCAGGTCGATGCTGTAGCGCTCGAGGGCGCGATAACGGCTCTCGGCGCTGGGGCTATCGACGCGGGCCTCGCCGCGGATCTGGGCTAGGGCGTGGTAGATCGTCTCTTTGTCGATGCGGAAGCGGGCGAGGATGCGCGCCGCCTCGCCCTCGCGCTCGTCGGCGATGGCGATAAGCAGGTGCTCGACGCCCACGTATTCGTCCTTCAGGCGCTCGGCCTCGGCGTTGGCGGCCTCCAGCATGCGCACGATGCGAGGGGTGGTGTAGATCTGGACGACGTCGTAGGCCAGCTTGGGCGTGCGCTCCAGCACCTCGGCTACCGCCTTGCTCACCTCCTGGGGGTCGACCTTCAGTTGCTCCAGGACCTGCTGGGCGAGTCCGCCCGGGTGGTGCACCAGGGCCAGGAGGACGTGCTCCACGTCCCACTGGGCGTGACGCTCCTTGCGTACCAGCTCCTGGGAGGCGGCCAGCACCTCCTGCGCCTGCTCCGTGAACCTGTCTTGTCTCATCATGTGTGTGTCACCTCAAAGTCGCTTCTGTCATTCTGAGCGCAGCGAAGAATCTGGGGTGGGGCGGGCCTGCCTCGCCGGCACAGTGTCTACTCCACCACCACCAGACCCTTCGCTTCGCTCAGGGTGACGGATGAGTGTTCCGCCTTACTTCCGCTTGCGGAACGCGCGCGTCAGCATCCAGACCATGCAGACCGACGCCATGATCGCCATCGTGGCCAGGCGGGTCGCGTTCACGACGGGCACGAAGCGCGTGCGTTCGCCGGTGATCTCCAGCACGCCCAGCGGGTGGACGCGCAGGCCGCCGCCGCCGCCGCTCCCCTGGCCCTGCGGGCCGCCACCGCTGCCGGCGCCGAACCCATAGGCCACCGAGGCCACGGGCACGATAGTCTTGCCTTCGATTGCCCGCGGCTCGCCGAAAACAACCTTCGCGTCGCCGCTGGCCTTCAGCCGGTCGGCTATGCTGGTGACTAGCTCTTGCTCTGACATGACGTCCCCTTCCCTTATTCGGGCTGCTCGAGCGACCGCGGCAGGTACCTGTCGCGCAGCCGCTGCATCTCCGCCCGCAGGCGGCCCATCTCTTCGTCCATCTCACGAATACGATCGTTGAGCCGAAGGATGATCTCCGCCCCGGCCAGGTTCACCCCCAGTTCGCTGATGAGGCGCTGGATCTGGCGCAGCCGGGCGATGTCCGCCGGCGAGTAGAGACGGAACCGCCCCCGCGAGCGTGATGGCTCGATGATGCCGGCGCGTTCGTAGTAGCGCAGGGTCTGGGCGTGCATGCCGACCATGCGCGCCGCCACGCTGATGACATAACAGGGCTCGTCCTCAGGAGTCATGCGGTCTCGCAATGGACTTTACCTCGTGCAGGGCTTGAGCCCTGCCCTCCTGCGGGCGACCGCGAGGGACGCCCCCATGATGCTGCTATTGGTGCTCGACCCCCGCCTAAAGGCGGGGGCATCGATATTGCGCCCCATGCCCCAGCCTTCAGGCTGGGGTGTGAGCACCATCCCCATCACAGGATCACCGTTGTCCTTCCCTGGCGACTGCCGCGCAGGAAGGTCACCTCCAGCGATTGGCCGGCCCGCAGCGGTCGCAGGGCCTCCATCAGGTCCTGGCTGCTCCTAACCGCCTGGCCGCCCACGGCCAGGATCACGTCCTGCGGCCGCAGGCTGGCCCGCGCCGCCGGGGAATCAGGCAGCACCTCCAGCACCAGCACGCCGTTCTGCGCCGCCGCGCCGCCGATGCCCAGGCGAACGCCGTCGCGGGCCTGGACGGAGGTCCGCATCTCCTGGAAGCGTGCCAGGGTCGCCAGAGCGGTGCTGATGGGCACGGCGAACCCGACCCCGCGGGCGTAGGGGATGATAGCGGTCGTGATGCCCACGACTCGCCCCTCGGCGTCCACCAGCGGCCCACCGGAGTTGCCCGGGTTTATAGGCACGTCGGTCTGGATCAGGTCGCGCAGGGCCTGGTTGGGGCCGAGGGGAAGCTCTCGCCCTAGGGCGCTGACCACGCCCGCCGTCACCGTCCAGCTCAGCCCGTAGGGGTTGCCGATGGCTACCACCAGCTGGCCAACCTTGAGCCGACCGCTGTGGAGGCGGGCCACAGGCAGGCCCGTGGCAGCCACCTGCAGCACAGCGATGTCCACCGCAGCATCGGCGCCCACGATGGCTGCCGGCAGACGCCGGCCATCGGCCAGCGCGACGGTGATGCTGCGGGCCCCGCGCACCACGTGCTCGTTGGTCAGGATGCGGCCGCTGGAGTCGAAGATAACGCCCGACCCCTGGCCGCGGCCTCGGCCGGCCTCCACCTTCACCACGGCCGGCCCGGCGCGCTCGGCGGCGCTGCTCACAGCCGTGGAGTAGGCGTCGAGAGCTTTCTCGTCCTCTCCTCGCCCGTTCACGGCTGCGGTCCTACTTTCTGCATAGTCTTTAGCTTTTCTAAGAGCTCTCGCTCCTGAGGAGAGAGCTCCGCCGGCAGCAGGACCTTGACCCGCACGAAGAGATCGCCGTGGCCGCCGCCGAGCTTGGGCATACCCAGCCCGGCCAGCCGGAAGACGCGGCCGTTTTGGGTCGGCGAGGGTATCTTGAGCGCGGCTCTGCCTTTCAGTGTGGGCACCTCCACCTCGCCGCCCAGCAGCGCGTCCAGCAGGGGCACTTCCACCTCGGTGTGCAGGTCGTCGCCCTTGCGCTGGAAGCGCGGGTGGGGACGGACCGAGATCACTAGATAGAGGTCGCCGCGCCGGCCGTCGCGGCCGGGCCGGCCTTCGCCGGCCACGCGCACGCGGGCGCCGACGCCGACGCCGGCGGGTATCTTGACCTCGAGGCGTTTGGGTCGCCGGAACACGCCTGCCCCCTGGCAGACGTGGCAGACGGCGCCGACGAGCTGCCCGCTGCCGCCGCAGGTGGCGCAGGGCTCCTCGGCCTGGAGCTGGAGGACGCGGGTGGTGCCGTGATAGGCTTCGTCCAGGGTCACTTCTGTGGGGTGCTGGACATCCTCACCGCGACGGGAGCGAGTACGGCCGCCACCGAACAGCCCGCCGAAGACTCCGCCCAGGTCGCCGAGGTCTCCCAAATCGAACTGCTGGAAGCCACCGGAAGGGCCGCTGCGCCGCGACCACTGCTGGCCGCCCTGGCGCCGCGCCTCCTCGATTTGGTCGGCGTACTGCCACTGGTCGCCGTAGAGGTCATACTTGCGGCGCTTGTCGGCATCAGAGAGCACCTCGTAGGCGGCGTTGATCTCCTTGAAGCGCTCCTCCGCGGCCTTGTCGCCGGGGTTCACGTCGGGGTGGAGCTTGCGGGCCAGCCGTCGGTAGGCCTGGCGCATCTCCTTCTCGCTGGCGCCGCGTTTCACCCCGATGATCGCATAGTAGTCCTTGCCGGGCACTGTGTTTCTTGCCTCCGTGATCATTATAGGCCAGGCAGGGAAGAGTGTCAAAACAGCCGATAAGAAAAGCTGATAATGGTATTATCAGGAGTCTTGACACGCCACAACCACGTTGCTAAGATCAGGGTGGGAGGTCAAGCCGAAGAACATCAAGATCGCGGCCGGCGGCGTCATCGAAGGCAAGTCCTAAAGCCCCTCCTCACTCCCGCTCGTCGTGAGCCTGTCGAACCAGGAGCGGGTTGAGGGGTTCGGAGCAGAAGGGCCGGGCAGCAGCGCCCGGCCCTTGCTTTTCGTAGGATGTCGGCGGGAGGGAGGCGATCAGCCTAGCGGACGGCGACTCGCCGCACCTCGGCCTGGCGCAGGGCGCGATCCAGGTTGCGGGCGGTATGGATGAGGGCGATGTGGGTGAAGGCCTGGGGGTAGTTGCCCAGGAACTCGCCTGTCTTGGGGTCCATCATCTCCGAGAAGAGGCTGACGTGGTTGCCGAAGGAGATGACCTTCTCGAATAGGCGCTGGGCTTCGTCCAGCCGTCCCAACGAAATGAGGCAGCCGATGAGCCAGAACGTGCACATGGTGAACGCGCCTTCGTCCGTGCCTATGCCGTCGTCCACCTGTGTCGGAAGGTAGCGGCGGACAAGGCCGTTCACCGTCAGCTCGCGCCGCACGAAATCGATGGTGGCCAGCATCCGTGGGTCGCTCGCGGGCAGGAAGCCGGCCAGGGGCAGGAACAGGAGGCTGGCATCGGCGACGTGCGAGTCGTAGGACTGGACGAAGGCGCCGACCTTGGGGTTGAAACCGTTGGCCAGGACGTCGGCCTGGATGGCATCTCGCGCCTGCCGCCAGCGAGCGAAGTCGGCCGGCTTTTCCAGCGCCTGCGCCAGGCGGATGCCCCGGTCGACGGCTACCCAGCACATCACCTTGGAGTAGACGAAGTGGCGCCGCTCGCCGCGCACCTCCCAGATGCCGTGATCGGGCAGGCGCCAGTTGGCCACAGCGGCTTCGATGAGCCTTTCCACCAGGCCCCAAAGGTGATCGTCGATGTAGCCGCCCGCGCGATAGTAGGAGGCCAGGGCGAGGAGCAGCTCGCCATAGTCGTCCAACTGGAGCTGCTGGCTGGCGGCGTTGCCGATGCGCACCGGCCGGGAACCCTTGTATCCGGCCAGGTGGTCTAACGTGCGCTCCTGGTTCTCCCTCTCGTAGCCGATGCCGTAGAGGGTGTGCAGCTCGTCGGGGAAGGCGGCGGAGAAGTGGCTGAGCCAGTCCAGGAAGGCCGACGTGTCGGCGGTGTGGCCCAAGCGGTGGAAGACATCTAGGGTGAAGGCCGCGTCTCGCAGCCAGCAGAAGCGGTAGTCCCAGTTGCGCGGGCCGCCGATCTTGCCCGGCAGGGACGTGGTGATGGCGGCGCAGATGGCGCCGCTGGGCGCGTAGAGCAGTTGGTGGAGCGCGAGAACGGAGCGCTTCACCAACTCCGACCAGCGGCCGCGGTAGCGCCACTCGCCGGTCTGGAGCCGCCAATAGGCCTCGGTGTTGCCTAGCTTCCAAGGGATGTCGTAGTCGGCTATCGGGCGGGGCGTCTCCTCGTCCCAGCGCAGGACAAAGGCCGCCGTTTCGCCGGAACGCAAAGGGAAGACGCCCCGGGCCTGGCCTTCCTCCAGCCGCAGGGGCAGCGGCGACGCCAAACTCAGCCTGGCGCCGCCGTCTGTCGCCACTGCGCCCCGAGGCTCGATCTTCAGACTGGTGACGGCGCGGGCGTAGTCCAGGCGCGGCTGGAAAAGGCACTCCAGCGTCACCTCGCCCGCCTCACAGCGGGCCAGGCGGATGACCTCGTGATCGGAGAGGGTGGCGTCCTCGGCCATGGGCATGAAGTCGGTGAGGGTGGCCCGGCCGCTGTCGGTGTGGAAAGTGGTCAGCAGGATGTTGGTGTTGGGAAGGTAGGCCTGGGTCGAGCGGAACTCGCCCGCAGGCCGGATGGCGAAGCGGCCGCCGTGCTCGTCGTCCAGGATGGCGGCGAAAACGCTGGCCGAATCGAAGCGCGGGAAGCACAGCCAGTCGATGGAGCCGCCGGTGCTCACCAGAGCGGCCGAATGCATGTCACCGATGACGCCGTAATCGCTGATGGGCCTGTATGTCATGCTCAGCTATTAGCGGTGGGAAAAGAATAAGGCCTCGCCGTCATCGCTGGAGCCGCTCCACCGCCCCACACCGACCGACCCGCTCGCCACGGCCCAGGTATGCCCGGCGCGGCCCAAGAGCAAGCCCACCACCTCTATAGTAAAACGCAGCCACTGGTGGGAAAGTTAAACCGCGTGGGTTCTTTTCGGGATAGAGGCGCGGGCCTAATGCGCTGTGTTGTTTCACAGCAGCCTGAAGGCTGCGGCATGGGGTTCAGTGGGTGCCACACCCTCAGTTCGTTCAGAACATGAGACATTCTGAGGGTTGAAACCCTCAGCTTTCGAGGAAACTGCGATACTCATTCCGCAGGCGCGGACTAAGACGCTTGATGCCACACCCTTCAGGGTGTGGTGATGGAATACCACCAGGATGGGCCTGCGCTGGCCGCCCGCCTTTGCGTATCTCTCCCGCGTCGCTATACTGAGGGCTGCACAGCGAGGCAATCCCTTTGGCAGGCCCCTTCGACGGTATCACCATCCTGGAGCTGGCGACGGGCATCGCCGGGCCCTACGCTGCCATGCTCTTGGCCGACCAGGGCGCCGATGTCATCAAGTTCGAGCCGCCGGCCGGCGACCCGGCTCGTCGCTTGCCTGGCTTCCACGTCTGGAATCGCGGCAAGCGCAGCGTCGTGGCCGACATCGAATCGCCCGATGGCCGCGAGGCCGTGCGCCGCCTGGCCGCGGCCGTAGACGTGGTAATCGCGGACTTCCCGCCGGGCCGCGCCGAGGCGCTGGGCTTGGACTACGACTCGTTGGCCAGGGACAACCCCGGCCTCGTGTACTGCTACCTGCCTCCCTTCGGCGAGGCCGGCCCGCACGCGCAACGGCCCGCCGACGATGCCCTGGTGGCCGCAGCGGGCGGCGTGGCCGGCGGCCAGCCCTCGGCCGCCAGCAATCCGGTGTTCGTGGTCGTCCCGGTGTCCAGCTACGGCGCCGCAATGCTGGCGGCCGGCGCCATCGGCGTGGCTCTATGGGTGCGACAGCGGACCGGTCGCGGCCAGAAGGCCGTCGTCTCCTGGCTGGCGGGGGCGCTGGCGATGGAGACTGGGAGCGTGGTGGGCGTGGAGGGAGGCTTCCTCAGCCCCCTGGGCCTGGCCTCCCTGACGCGCCAGCCCCAAGGGGCGGCCCCCGTCTATCGCCTCTACCAGGCTTCCGACGATTGGCTGTTCATCGCCTGTGGCAACTCCACCTTCTGGGGCAAGCTGTGCATCGCCCTGGATAGGCTGGAGTTGGTGTCCGACCCGCGCTTTGAGAACGCTCCTTGGGGCGTGACGAACTTCCAGGACCGCGCCGCGCTCTACGAGATCATCGCCTCGATCATCGCCGCGAAGCCTCGCGCCCACTGGCTCCATCTCTTCGAGGAGTTCGACGTGCCGGCCGCGCCCGTCCTGGACCGCGCCGACTTCATCAACGACCCGCAGGTGCTGCACAACGGCATGCGGGTGGAACTGGACGACCCGGAAGTCGGGCCAACAGTCCAGATGGGCATCCCCGTCGCCTTCAGCCGCACGCCGGGGGCTATCCGCGGGCCGGCCCCTCGTCTGGGGGAACACACGCATGAGGTTCTCGCTTCGCAGCAGCAGAGGAAGAGCCCCAAGGCTTCAGCGGACGGCCGCACCCACGCCCTCGAGGGGGTGCGCGTCGTCGACCTCACCAACTACATCGCGGGGTCGCTATGCCCGATGCTCCTGGCCGACTACGGTGCGGACGTCATCAAGGTCGAGTCACTGGAGGGCGATTCCTTTCGCACCTTCGGGCTGGGCTTCCTGGGCTGGAATCGCGGTAAGCGCGGCATCGCCCTCGACCTGAGGCGAGAGGAAGGGCAGCGCATCCTCTGGGACCTGGCGGCGCGCGCCGACGTGGTGGTGGAGAACTTCCGCCACGGGGCAGCCAAGCGCCTGGGAGCGGACTACGAGACCCTGGCCGCCCTGAACCCGAGCCTGGTCTACTGCACCATCGCCGGCTTCGGCGTGGATGGCCCCTACGCCGGGAAGCCCGCCTTCGACCCGCTGTTTCAGGCCCGCTCCGGCGCCATGGCCGTTCAGGGGGGCCAGGGCCCGCCGGTGTTCCTGTCGGCGGCGATCACCGACTACTCCGCCGCCCTGCTGGCCACCTACGGCATCGCCGCCGCCCTGTTCGAACGCGAGCGCAGTGGACGGGGTCAACGGGTGGCCACCTCGCTTACCAACGCTACCATCGCCGGGCAGTCGGGCAGCTTCGTCTTCTACGACGGCGTTCCTCCGGAGCCGCGGGGCGGCCCCGATTTCCTGGGCCCATCGGCCGTTGTCCGTTCCTACCAGGCCACCAACGGCTGGCTCATGCTGGCCTGTCGCAGCCAGGAGCACTGGTCGGCGCTGGCGCGCGTCCTGGGCCGGCCGGAGCTGGCGCAGCGCCACTCGTGGGAAACCGCAAGCGCGGCTCCCGCCGACGGCCCGCTGGGCCAGATGCTGGCCTCCATCTTCCGCGAGGACGCGCTGGCCACCTGGCTCGCGCGCCTGGACGGCGCGGGCGTTCCGTGCGCGCCGGTCCTCAGCCTGATGCAGTTGTTACGGGACGAGCACCTGGAAGCCAACGCCCTGATGACCGACCACGATCATCCCCAGTGGGGACACATCCGGCAGACGGGCCTGCTGGTGAAGCTGTCCCGCACGCCGGGGTGCATCCAGCGGCGGGCCCCGCTTCTGGGCGAGCACACGCACGAGGTGCTGGCGGAGCTGGGGCACACGGACGAGGAGATTGGCTGGCTGAGAGAGAACGGCATTATCGCCTGAGGAGGACGCAGTGGACTACGAACTCACCGACGCGCACAAGCTGATCCGAGACACGGCGCGCCGCATCGCCCGCGAGCGCATCGCGCCGCGCGCCGCCGCCATCGACGAAGCGGCGGAATACCCGCACGACGTCTTCGCCGTGTTCCGCGAGGCGGGTTTCCTGGGCCTCACCATCCCGCCGGAGTACGGCGGCTCCGGCGCCGGCTTCCTGGCCATGGCCCTGGCGGTGGAGGAAACGGCCAAGTACTGCTGCGCCTCCGGGCTGATGATCCTCATCTCCGCGCTCTCTACTCATCCCATCGTCCTTGGCGGAACCGAGGACCAGAAGCGGGCCTGGCTTCCCGGCTCGGCGGCAGGCGAGACCAAGGGCGCGTTCTGCCTGACCGAACCCAACGTCGGCTCCGACGCCGCAGCGCTGGAGAGCCGCGCCCGTCGCGACGGCGGCGACTACGTCCTGGACGGCGAGAAGGCCTACATCTCCGGCGGCAGCCTCGCCGACTTCGTGGTCTTCTTTGCGCGCGCGGACGGCAAAGCGGGACCGGGCGGCATCTCCGCCTTCGTTGTCCCCACCGATAGCCCCGGCTTCTCGGTGGCCCGCCTGGACCGGAAGATGGGCGTGACGGGCGTCCCCACGGCCAACCTCGTCTGCGAAAGCTGTCGCTTGCCGGCGGGCAACCTGCTGGGCAGCGAGGAGGGGCGCGGCTTTCGCACGGCCATGCTCACCCTGAACTGCTGCCGGCCGGTGGTCGGCGCCCGCGGCCTGGGCTTGGCCGAGGGCTGTCTGGCCTACGCCGTCGATTTCGCGCGACAGCGGCGCACCTTCGGCCGGCCGATCCTGGAGCACCAGGCCATCCAGATCCTCCTGGCGGACCTGGCGATCATGGTGGAGGCCTCCCGCCACCTTGTGTATCACGCTGCCTGGCTGGTCGATCAAGGGAAGTACGAGCGCCAGTACGCGCCTTACCTGTCGGCGGCCAAGACTTTCGCCACCGAGGCGGCGGTGAAGGCGTCGTCCGACGCTCTCCAGGTGCTGGGCGCCCAGGGCTACATGAAGGACCACCCCATCGAGCGGCACTATCGCGACGCCCGCCAGCTTATGATCGTGGAGGGGACGAGCCAGATCCAGCGGATGGTCATCGCCCGGGCGCTGGCCGAGGGGGACATCACGTACTGGTAGCGTCATGCATGCATATTGACGCGATGCATCATCTGTGCATATCATTACTATGCATCACGTTGGGAGTGGAGGGACCCCATGGCACGCACGACGCTGGACATAGATGAGACGTTGTTGGACGAGGCCCTGACCGTGTCCGAGGCCTCCACCAAGAAGGGGGTCGTTGAGGAGGCACTGCGTGAGTTCGTGCGCGCCCGGCGCATCGAGTCCCTCCGAAGGAAGCTGGGCAATTTCGACCTCGGTTTGACCTACGAGGAACTGATGCGGATGCGTGAGGACGAATGAGCGCCTACTTAGTCGACACGTCGGCCTGGCTCTGGGCGCTGCGCCCGGATCCCGTCTTGGCTATCCAGCGAAGACTGGATGATCTCCTCACCTCTCGGGAGGCCGCCAGCACAGGCATGATTCAGCTGGAGATCCTCGGTGGAATCAAGACGGTGGCCCTTTGGGACGAACTGGCGGCCGAGCTGAGCTCCCTGCGTCAATTCCACACTCGGCCTGGGACATGGCTGCAGGCGGCGCGGCTGGCCTTCACCCTTCGTCGGCAGGGCATCACCGTGCCGAACCCTGATGTCCTCATAGCTGCGGTAGCGATAGAGAATGACGCTACCCTTGTGCACGCGGACGCTCACTTCGAGCGCATCGCCCAGCACTCGGAACTGAAGACGGAAGGCTACGTTGAGTATCCGGGAACGAACCGCTAGGGAGCGCTTGACTTGTCTTTCGTAGTCACCGTCTACGTGCCCGAGGCCATCGTCATGGCCTCCGATAGTCGCCAGACCGTCACTCTCAAGAGCCAACTGGAGACGGTAAACTCCGACTTCGCCTACAAGACCTTCCTCCTAACCAGCCAGCAGGTGGGGGTCAGTACCTTCGGTCAGGCCGCATTGGGCGGCCTCAGTGTCCAGAGCCAGGTGGAGCGCTTTGCCGAGGAGGTGGTGGAAGAAGGCGATGACGTGGAGGCGGTGGCCCAGAAGCTCATTCGTCACCTTCACGAGCGCTACCCCGACGTCGACACCGGCTTCTACGTGACCGGCTTCAAGCGTGAGGGGCGGGCCAGCATCCCTCACGTCTACTACTGTCACGTGGGCCGCGCCGAGGTGTCCCGCAAGAACATCAACGTCCAGACCAGCGAGCTGACCTATGGCGCTTCCTGGGGCGGCCAGGCCGATGTCATCACGCGGCTGCTTAAGGCCAAGCAGGTGGTGGGCGGCGAAGGCCAGCTCCAGGAGATCACTGCCGCTCCCGTCAACTGGCACCTACTGAACGTGCAGGACGCCATCGACTTCGCGATCTACGCCGTGCGCACCACCATCGACACGATGCGCTTCGAGGCGCGGCCCAAGAACGTGGGTGGCCCCATCGATGTCCTGCTGCTGACGCCGGCCGGGGCGCGCTGGATCCAGCGCAAGGAGCTGCACGGCGAGTCGCCCGCCAGCCCCAGCGGCGGCTAGATTCCCTCAGGCTAACGAAATGGCGTTGCGCCTCGCGGTCTTCCTCCTATCGGCTCTATGCCTACTGGCCGTCGCCTGTGGAGGCGGGGGCAAGGATAGCGGCGCGACTCCCTCGCCGACACTGTCGGGGTCATCCTCGGCCGTGGCCGAGCAGTTCCTTCGCCTGTGGCAGGCGGGCGACTACGACGCCATGTACAACCTGCTGGGCTCCGTTTCGCAGGCGGAGATCAGCCGCGAGAAGTTCGTCGACCGTTATCAGGCCATCGCCGACGAGGCGACCATCACCGGCGTCAGCTACATCTTCGACCCCTCGCCGGACGCGGCGGCGGTCGAGGTCCCCTTCTCTGTCACCTTCCACACCTCCTTCTTCGGCGACATCCTCGACGTGAACCAGATGACGCTGGTCAAGGAGGCGCAGGGCTGGCGCGTCGTCTGGAGCCCGTCGCTCATCTTCCGTGATCTCGACGGCGCGGAGCTCGTCCACTTCTTCCCCGATTTCCCGAAGCGTGGTTCCATCTTCGACCGCAACGGCGTGCCGCTGGCCCTGGACGGACAGTTGCCGGTGGTCGGCGTGGTGAAGGGGCTGATCAAGGACAAGGAGGCGCTCATCGTCGACCTGGCCCAGCGCCTGGAGCTGCCCGCCGACAAGGTGCGGGAGAAGGTGGAGGTCGACCTTCCCTCCTACTATTTCATCCCGCTGAAAACCCTGGCCTATGGAATGCCCCCCGAGGCCCTGGTCCCCTTCGAGCAGATAGAGGGGGTGGTGGTGCGCCAAGAGACGCAGCGGGTCTACCCCGAGGGCAGCCTGGCCGGCCACACACTGGGCTACCTGGCGGAGGTCAGCGAGGAGCAACTCAAAGAGCTGGGCCCCAAGGGCTATCGTTCGGGCGACGTTGTGGGCGCTGCCGGCTTGGAGGCGCACTTCCAGGATGAGCTCGCCGGGCAGCGCGGCGGCACGCTGGCCATCATCACCCCCGAAGGGACAGTCAGCCACACTATCGCCAAGCGGGAAGCCGCTCCGGGCAAGGACATCCACCTCGCTCTCGACGTGAACGTCCAGCGGGAGGCCGAAGCCGCTCTCGGCGACCGGGCGGGCAGCATCACCGTGCTCGACCCCATCGACAACAGCGTCCTGGCCATCGCCAGCCATCCCACCATCAACCCCAACGATTTCGTGACCGGCCTCAGCTCCGAAGCCTACGAAAGCCTGGCGAACGACCCGCGTCAGCCCTTCTTCCACCGGGCGGTGGCGGCCACCTATCCGGCAGGCTCGACATTCAAGCCCGTGACCATGGCCGCTGGCCTGGAGAAGGGCGGCTATACGACCGATTCCACCTTCCCCTGCCCGCCGGTCTGGTACGGCCTCGGACCGGACTTCGTGAAGCACAACTGGCAGACCGTCGACCGCGGCTCTCTCACCCTGGCCGAAGGGCTCATGGCGTCCTGCAACCCGGTGTTCTTCGAGGTCGCCGTCACGCTGGATAGCATCGACGACGAAATCCTGCCGTCCTTCGCGTCGGCCTTCGGATTCGGGAAGGCCACCGGCATCGTGGGGCTGGACGAAGCGGCGGGGGTGGCGCCGAGCCCCGAGTGGAAGCAGGAGCAGGTGGGCGAGCCCTGGTATACGGGTGATACGGTGAACATGAGCATCGGTCAGGGGTTCCTGACGGTTACGCCGCTACAACTTGCCAACATGTACAGTGCGCTGGCCCGGACGGGCGTCCTGCGCACGCCGCTCTTGGTGAAGAGCGTCGTGGCCGCCGATGGCAGCGCCCAGGAGTTCGAGGCCAAAGAGCTGGGCCGCCTGCCCGTCTCCGACGGGACGCTCGCGGCCATTCGCCAGGGGCTGACGCTGGTCATCGCCAGCCCCGACGGCACCTCCTACCAAGCGTTCCTCGGCTCCAGCGTGGCGGCGGCGGGCAAGTCGGGCACGGCCGAGGACGTGGCGCTGCAGCAGCACGTCTTCTTCGTGGCCTACGCTCCCCGCGACGACGCCCGCATCGTAGCGTTGGTGGCTTTGGATGAAGGGCAATCGGGCTCGCTGGAGGCGGCGCCGATGGTGCGCCGCGTCCTCGAGAGCTACCTGGCGGGCGGCGGCTAGGCCACCGAAGTTCGCTGCCCCAGATCGACAATCCGGCACCAGGCGTGACCTTTTCCGCCCTTCCGCGTCTATTAGGTGGAGGCATTTCAAGGTGGCCCCTTCCGTAGCTGGCTGTTTCCATCATTCATCACGTCATCATCGATCCATTCCGGGAGACGAAGGTCATGGGGCCAATCCTCGCCGACAACCCGGCTTCCGAGACGCTGCGGATCTAGCATAAGTTTCGCGAAGACTGCTATTCTGTAACGTGCCCGTGGACAGCCCGGATGTCGGGCCGATGCCATTGATCTTCTGCCGGGGCCGCTCTAGCGTGGCGATAAGATCGTAATCGTTCTGCGCCGGCAAGATGGAATCGAGAGGATGACTCCACCGCTGGGGATTCAACGAGTAACTCTGGTAGCAGGTGCCCTGGCGACAGCCGTGGCGGCGGTGGTGTTTGTGCGGACGAGGCCTGTGCGGAGCGGCGCCAGCGCACGCGGTACCGCCTGGGCGTCGGGCGGCGCGCCGGACAGGGCCGTGACCGGGCGGCGACTGACCTACCTGCCCGGTGTGGATGGACTGCGCGCCGTTGCTGTCTTGGCGGTGCTGCTGTACCACGCTGATCTACCCTGGATCCGGGGCGGCTTCCTCGGCGTCGATGTCTTCTTCGTCATCAGCGGCTACCTGATTACCTCGCTCCTGCTCGCGGAATGGCGCCAGCGGGGACGCATCGATCTGCCGGCCTTCTGGCTCCGCCGTGCCCGCCGGCTGCTGCCTGCGCTCTTCCTGCTCATCGCCGTCACGCTCATCTTCGCCGTCGTTGCTCTGTCCGGCGAGGTCGCGGGCCTGCGCGACGACGCCCTGGCGGCGGTGGGTTACGTGACCAACTGGTACCTGGTCTTCAGCGACCAGTCCTACTTTGAGATGATGGGCCGGCCCTCGCTGTTCCGCCACCTGTGGTCGCTGGCGGTCGAGGAGCAGTTCTACATCCTCTGGCCACTCGTTCTCAGTGCCTTGCTGTGGCTCTGGCGGCCGCGATACGTGCTGCCTCTTGTGCTTGGCGGGGCTGTGGCGTCAGCGATGCTGATGGCGTTGCTGTACCGGCCCGATGCGGACCCGTCACGGGTCTACTATGGCACTGACACCAGGGGCGTGGGGCTGCTGGTTGGGGCCGCCCTCGCCTTCGTGTGGGCCCCGGGTCGCGTCGCGGCCCTAACGGGAGCGGCCCGGCGGTGGCTGCTGGATGCGATCGGCCTCGGCGCCTTGGGCGTCCTGGTCTACTCGTTCATCCGGCTGGACGGATACGATCCTTTCCTCTATCAGGGCGGCTTCGCTATGGTCGCGCTCGCCAGCGCGGCAGTCGTCGCGGTCCTCGTCCATCCCGGAACGCACCTCGGAAGCCTGTTTGGCCGGCAACCGCTCCGGTGGCTCGGGTTGCGTTCCTACGGCGTTTACCTGTGGCACTGGCCGGTCTACATGCTCACCCGACCCCAGCTCGACATACCCATCGATGGTTTGCCGCTATTAGTCCTGCGGCTGGGAGTGACGGTTCTCATCGCCGAGCTCTCGTACCGTTTTGTCGAGACGCCGGCGCGTCGCGGCGCATTGGGACGGATCTGGAGGGCGCTGCGGGGGGCCTCGGCGGCGTTGCGCTGGCGCCTGGGTATCCAGTGGGCTGGGGCCGGCGGCGCGGCCCTGGCGGCCGTCGCTTTCGTCGGCATGTCTGTAGTTGGCGCCCAACGGCCAACCCCTCCTTCCTACCTCTCCGTGGACGCCGTGCACATCGTGCTCCCCGCAAGCGCCGCCGGCGAGGCAGCGCAACGATACCCAGCAACGATCGCGCCCACTGCTGCCGGCGCGCCGGGTCCCAACATCGCAACGTCCAGGCGAGCTACCGCTGCGCGGACCTCCCCGACCGCCACGCCGGGCGCTCCAATGCCAACGGCTGCCCCAACCGCGGAACCTGTGGCCGACCCGCTTCCAGCCGCCACTGCCCCACCGGCAGCCGACCCGCCAGCCGAACCCCCGGCCGATACCGCCTCGCCCGTCGAGCCCACGCCGGAACAGCCCCCGCCGATGGATACGCCGGCAACCGAACTTGCGAGCGAGTCAACGCCGGCCGTAACTGACCCGCCGCCGGACGAGGCGCCGCCGCAGGACCCTGGCCAGGAGCCCACGATGACGCCGCCCGAACCCACGCCGGCGTCTTCGCCGGAGCCGTCTCCCTTTTCGACGCCCGCGCCGACGGAAGTCCCCATCGTCGGGGTCACCGCCATCGGCGATTCCGTGATGCTCAGCGCTGCCAACACCCTGGCGGCAACCGTGGGTGGCATCGAGGTCGATGCGGCGATTGGCCGCCAGGTCTCGGCCGCGATTGACCTCCTGCGGGCATATCGCGACGCCGGCCGGCTCGGTGAGGTCGTGGTCGTCCACATGGGGAACAACGGCACCTTCACCGAGGGTCAGTTTGACCAGATGATGGAGGTTCTGGCGGGCGTGCGCAGGGTTGTGTTCGTCAGCCTGACGGTACCCCGTGACTGGGAAGGCTCGAACAACACCGTGCTGGCCGACGGAGTGGCCCGCTACCCGAATGCCGCGCTCGTCGACTGGCACGCGGCAAGCGTCGACCGGCCCGACTTCTTCTGGGATGGAATCCACCTCCGGCCAGAGGGCGCGCAATACTACGCCCAGCTCATCGCCGCCGCCGTGGCAGCCCCCTAGACGCCCTCGTTTCTTCTGCTGGCGGGGTGCCCCTCCCTTTCCTTGCTGGCTTCTCGTGGGCGATGCTACAATGAACCGGAGGGTGCCGCGGCCGCCGAATATGGACAACGATTTCGCCATTGATCTCGACGCCATCCTGGACGCCGTCGAAAAGGCTGACGTGGTCACCATCCGCTTCCTCATCGTGCCTCACCGCCTCCTCATCGACACCCGACACTCGGATGTGGAAGGGCCGCTGGTGAAGGTAGTGCCGCGTGCCCGCTCGTTGGAGGGCCGCTTCAAGGCCATCAAGCAGCTTCGTCCGCACTTCCGTCTGCCGGATCAGATCACGGCCGTCTGGTGGCCGAAGCGGGTGGAGGGCCTGGTGTCCGCCGGTATCTGGGAACGGATTGTGCGGCGGGTTAGCGACTCCGGCTTTCCGGACGCCGCAGAGGAGTGCGAGAAGGTGCTGCACGACCTCATCTGCCAGGAACGGGCGGAGATCAGCAACGCCGTAACCGGCGCCGGCTACGAGTCCCTCTGGCAGAGGGAATGCTAGCTGTATGCTCCGCTCCGAGTTCCGCCGGCTGGTTCTCTCCGTTGTTGCCGACCTGCCGCCCCAGTTCCGCCATCGCTTGGAGAACATCGATATCATCATCAAGTGGCGCCCCAGCCTGGCCGAGCGCCGGCTGTCCGGCGGCCGCTATGCAAGTGATCTGTTCGGCCTCTACCTGGGCTTGCCGTTGACCGTTCGAGGCGATCACTACAATATGGCCCTGCCCGACAAGATCATCATCTATCAGGAGGCCCACGAACGGCTTTGCTCGAGCCGCGAGGAAATGGCCGAGCAGGTGCGCCGCACCGTTCTGCACGAGATCGGCCACTATCTGGGGATAGACGAGGATCGGCTGCGCGAGCTAGGCATGCAGTAGACGGTTCGACAGACTCACCATATAAGGAGGTTAGCCATGGCTTCCACGGGCGAGGTCCAGCCGGCCCAACCGTCGCCCAGCGTCCTGGAGGTGCTCCGCCAGCCCCGGGTGATGCTAATCCTCCTCGCCATCTGGGACATCCTGGGCGTGATCACCCAGCTACTGTCCGCTAGTTTCCTCTTCGACATGGAAGGGAAGGAAGCTTCCGGCATCTTCGGGGGCCGGGCGTTCAGCGCCTCGGCCCTGATCCCAGCCGTCGTCTACCTCTGGGCGCTGCGCGACCCGCAACAACACCGGCGGGTCTTCTGGCTGGGGCTGATCGAGCAGGTGGTGCTGATCCTCAGCAGTTTCTACCACCGCGGCGCCGGGGACATCACCTGGGCGGGCGCCATTATCCCGTCCATCATATCCGGAGCGCTCATCTTCCTGATCTTCCCCAACCTGTTCCAGCCACGCGCTGCGGCTGCGCCCCAGCCTGTCGGCAGCCTGCCGTCTAGCTCTCGCCGGTGAGGACGCGAAGCAGCCACAGCACCTGCGCGCTCTCCTCCAGCACCGATGTCCACTGGAGCGCCTGCCACAAGTCTTCGCCCCAGGCGTAGCTGCCGTGCCCGGCCACCACCGCTATCTTGTGCTGCTGCAGGGCGGCGGCCAAGGCGTCGCCAATGTCCCCGTCGCCGGGAACGACGGGCACGAGCCCCAGGTAGTGCCGGCCCTCCAGGTCGCGCAGCCGGATCTCGTTCGCCGCCAGCGATAGGGCGATGGCGTGACGGGGATGGGCGTGCACCACCGCTTGCGCCTGAGGCACGGCGGTATAGATGGCTCGGTGGAGGGTCGAGTCCATGGACGGCTCGCCCGCCGGCGCGGCGCCGGGCGTCACCTCCACCAGGTCGCCCGGCGCCAGGTGGCCCAGGCGGCTGCCGTGGGTGGTGATGACGATGGTCTCGCCGCGACGCACGCTCAGGTTGCCGCCGTGGGACGAGACGAGGCTGGCCGCATAAAGATCGTGGCCCACCTGCCGGAACTGTTCTAGCGGCGAGGTCACAGAGTCCTCCCTTCGCGTGCCCGGTGCCCCAGGACACTTGTGGAGACAGAATATCATAAGGAATAACTGCACTACCGCGTCCGGTCGATGAGAGGAAGAAAACCGATGGGCAACAAGACATCGTTGGAACAGGCCCTGGAGCAACTGAAAACGAGAGCCAGGCCCGATCAGCTTGCGGCCATGGCCAGATACGCGCTCAGAGGCGAGAACAGGCTGGGAGTGCCGGTGCCGGAGCTGCGAGGGTTGGCCAAGAGGATCGGCAAGGACCATGCGCTGGCTCTGGAGCTTTGGGCGACTGGGGTACCCGACGCGATGATCCTGGCGGCGATGGTCGATGAACCTGTGCGGGTCACCGAGCAGCAGATGGAGGACTGGGTGAAGGACATCGAGTCTTGGGACGTCTGCGACCAGCTGTGTATGGACCTCTTTGACAGAGTCCCCTTCGCCCTGAAGAAGATCGAGGAGTGGTCGGTTCGGGAGGAGGAATTTGTTAGGCGGGCCGCCTTCTCGCTTATCGCCTGCCTCGCCTGGCACAATAAGGGAGCGCCGGACGAAATGTTTACGGCGCTTCTTCCCACAATCAAACGAGGAGCGACCGACCAGCGAAACTTCGTCAAGAAGGCGGTGAACTGGGCGCTGAGGACCATCGGGAAAAGGAACATCAGTCTGAACGAGATTGCCATAAGCGCAGCGAAGGAAATCCAGCAGATCGATTCAGCCGCTGCCCGCTGGATCGCGGCCGACGCAATTCGCGAGCTCCGCAGCGAGTCGGTGCAGAAACGGCTCAACCGAAAGTAGGTCCGCCGTCCGACCTCCGCCGCTGGACTAAGTCAACCGCGTTGCGCCAACCAGCGGCCCAACTGCTCGGCGACGGCGGCGAGCGGCTCGCCGCCGCGGGCCATCGCCGCCTCCGGTGGTACGCCCAATGGCGCGACGGTGAGCACAGCGTCAAAGGCGTTCAGCATCTCCGGCCCGCAGTCCTCGCGCATCGTCCCGACGATGGCGATGACTGGGACGCCTGCCTGATGGGCCAGGCGGGCGACCTCCCGGGGCGCTTTCCCGAAGGCCGTCTGTGCATCCAGCCGCCCCTCGCCGGCGATGACCAGGTCGGCGCCCGCAATTCGCTGTTGCAGGCCCACAATCTCGGCCACTAGTTGCGCGCCGGGGACGATCTGCGCTCCCAAGAAGGCCACTAGGCCGGCGCCGAGCCCGCCCGCCGCGCCTGCGCCGGGCACGTCCAGCACCCGCACTCCCAGGTCGCGCTCGATAACGGCGGCGTAGTGGGCCAGGGCTGCGTCCAGCTCGTGCACCGTCTCCGGCGTCGCCCCCTTTTGCGGACCGTAGACCGCGGATGCGCCGTGCAGCCCGCACAGCGGGTTGAAGACGTCGGTGGCGGCGAATACTTGCGCCTCGCGGAGGCGTGGGTCTAGGTCCGATCCATCGATGCGGGCCAGGCGGGCCAGGGCGGCGCCACCCGGCGGCAGGTCGTGGCCCGCGTCGTCCAGGAGGCGGGCGCCGAGGGCCTGAGCGACGCCGGCCCCGCCGTCGTTGGTGGCGCTGCCGCCGACGCCCACGATGATGCGGCGGCAGCCCGCCGCCAGGGCAGCTGCAATGAGCTGTCCGGTGCCGTAGGTGGACGTGACACGCGGGTCGCGCCGAGCCTCCGGTACAAGCAGGAGGCCCGAAGCGGCGGCCATCTCGACGACGGCGGTGTCACCGGCGACGATGCCCCAGGCGGCGTCGACAGGCGCTCCCAGCGGGTCGCGCACGGTCGTCTCTAGCCACCGGCCTCCCTTGGCGGTGACCACGGCGTCGACCGTGCCGGGGCCGCCGTCGGCCATGGGCACGAGGACGGGGTCGGCGTCGGGCAGACCGCGGCGCAGGCCGTCGGCGATGGCCTGGGCGGCCTGGATGGCGGTGAGGCTGCCCTTGAACTCCTGAGGGGCGATAACGATTCGCATCACGTCCTGCCGTGGCTATTGTAACGAGCGCGACAACAAGATGGGGAACGGAGGCTGGAAGAATTTTCGTGCGGGCCCTTGACAACGAACAGGCGTTCTGTTACCGTCGGTGGTGACAAGAACGCCCGTTCTAACAAGGAGGCGCCACAATGCGAAAGTCGGTTCAGCCCAGGAGTCCGCGCTGCCCCGATTGTGCCGGCCCCCTGGTGCACGGCGAGGGCTGCGTGTGCTGTCCGCTGTGCGGGTTCACGCGCTGCTGCTAGAGGGGACGGAGCTATGGATGCATTGACCATAGGGATGCAGGTCTGGCTGGTTCTCAGCGCGGGGCTGATGTGGGCGCTCTGGGGTCCGTGGCGGGACGCCTGACGGGCTGACCCCGAGGCAGGTGGAAGACAGGCGCAGCGTGAACGGGTGATCGCCGACCCTAGGGCGCGATGAGCATGGCACAGCTTACGGGCGCGGTCAGCAGGATGAGGAAGGCGTCGTACCTGTTCAGCGGCCCCATGTTCGAGATGTCCGGCCGGCTGGGGAAGTAGCGCTCCCAGTTCCCATTCACCAAGCGATAAGCGGCGACGTAGCTGCCGTCGGCGCAGGCGAAGGCCTGCTCAGGCGCCGTGGCATCAGCGCCGGACCAGCCCGCGTTATTCCAGCCGACGCCCCACTCCAGGGTGCGGCTCGCGCCCGAGGCAGCGGTCACCGGCATCACGCAGGTGACGGGCTGGGTGATGAGGATGAGGAAGGCGTCGTACGGGCTCAGCAGCCCCATATTGGAGATATCGGGCCGGTCGGGGAAGTAGCGCTCGAGGCCGCCGTTTACGTAGCGATAGGCGGCGGCGTATTTGCCCGCCGCACAGGCGAAGGCCTCCGCGGGGGTGGAGGCGCCGCTCCAGGTGGCGTTGTGCCAGCCGGGGCTCCAGACGAGGGTGCGGGTGGGCCCGGCGGGTGGCGTAGGCGTGGCGCCTGGCGTGGGCGATGGGGTGGGCGTCGGGGTGGGCGACGGCGTGGGTGTCGCCTCTGGGACGGCCGCTGGGGCCGAGAACTCGGAGGTGTTGCCGTCGGCGTCGGTGGCGGTGGCGGTGACGTTGGGGCCCTCGGGTGAGCCGTCGAAGCTCCAGTTGCCGGCGCCGTTGGCCGTGGTGGAGCCCTCGTACACCCTGCCTTCGTCTTCCTCGTCGGAGTAGACGTCGATGGTGCAGTTGGGGCAGGCGGTGCCCATCACCGAGCCGAAGCCGGTGATGGCGGGCGGCGCCAGCTCGGTGTTGCCGCCGTCCCAGTTCCGGATGCCGTCCAAGTCGTTGGAGTGGATGGAGTTGCCGCGAATGGTGTTGCCGGTCGTGCCGGCACTGGCCACAGTCACGCCCTGGTAGTCGCTGTAGGCGATGAGGTTGCCCATACCGGCCGTCGTGCCGCCGATCGCGTTGTTGTCGGCGCCGCCAGAGATCCGCACGCCGTATCTGTTGGGCAGGGCGGCGGTGCCTGTAGCATCGGTGCCGATGTAGTTCCCCGCAACGATGTTGCCCTCACCGCCGCTGATGGACACCCCTACGTCGTTACCGGAGATCACGTTGCGGTCGATGACGTTTTCGTCCCCGCTGTCGATCCCGATGCCGGTGTCGTTGGCGTCAGCGTCGCCGCTGGCGTTGGTGCCGATGTAGTTCCCGGCAACAGTGTTGTTCCGGCCGCGCACGAGCACGCCATTCCGGCAGTTGTGGATCACCAGCCGTTTGATAGCGTTGTTGTCGGATTCGACGACGAAGCAGTCCCAACCCGCTCCTCTGCCCTGGACGGCGACCCCTGCCCCTGAGCCGTCCACCGTGTCGTCACCCGTATCGAGGCTGGGTAGTTCACTGGAGAGGGCGATGGTAGAAGGGCTGGCAGGCGGGAAGACGAAAGGGTGGAAAACGACCGTCTCGGGTGAGTAGATGAAGGACTCATCATTAGTGTGGCAGAGCGGCTGAGGGTGGCTGACCCACCACGTGCCGGAGACCTGGTCGCACTCTTCCTCGGTCAGTTCGCTGATGTGGAGGCCGCCCGTGGCCAGCATTATCGCTTCGCGCAAGGTGAGCCTGTTGTTACGCGTGTTGGTGTCGGCGGTGCTATCGACCGTGATGGTGACGTCGGGGCTGGCCTGGGCGCCAGGTCTGACCAGGAAAACGATGGACGTGGCGAGAGCCGCCGACATAAATGGGATAAGAGTAACTCGCTTCATGGCTCTTCGCCTCCCTCTAGGCTGGTGCGCGCATCATGCCAGAAAGCCTCGAAGGCGTCAAGACGGTGGCAGGTAGCCTTTCGCCTTTATCCTGCGTATCGCGGTCAGATAGAATGGAAGTAGAGGCGACGTTTCCAGATATGTATGTCCTCATTAGGGTCCTGAGCTTTCTGCGCCCCTACCGGCGGCGCGTGGCCCTGGCCTGGGTCTGCGTACTGGGCACGGCCGCCTTCGTAGTGGTTGCGCCCCAGCTCATCCGCTGGGCGATCGACTTTGGGCTGAACGAGACGGAAGTGGGCGGCCGGCAGGTCGCGATGGGCAAAGCCCACACCCTGGCCATCGCCGCCGCGGCCATCGTCGCAGCGGCCGCGTTGCGGGGCGTGTTCTCCTTCGGGCAGACCTACCTCGGAGAGTGGATCTCCCAGCGGGTCGCCTTCGACGTGCGCAATCTAATCTACGACCGCCTTCAGCGGCTCTCCTACGCCTACCACGACCGCCAGCAGACAGGCCAGCTCATGTCGCGCGCCACGCAGGACGTGGAGGCCGTGCGCTGGTACATCAACATGGGCGTCCTGCGCTTCGCCTACATCGTCCTGCTGCTGGTGGTGGTGCTGGCGCTAATGCTGGCCAGCAACTGGAAGCTGGCCCTGGTGAGCTGGGCTTTCCTGCCGCCCATCGCCTGGCGCTCGGTGGCGATGGCCGTCCGGCTGCGGCCGATGTGGATGCGTGTCCAGGACGGCCTGGGCCGCATGACGATCGTTCTCCAGGAAAGCCTCTCCGGCATGCGCGTAGTGAAGGCCTTCGCCGCCGAGGGAGAGGAGAGCCGCAAGTTCGGCGCCGAGGCAGATGCCATCTTTCGCGATTCCTACGCTGCCAGCCGCGAGCAGGCGATCAACTCGCCGATCATGACCGGCATCTGGATGCTGGCCATGGTGGCGACCATCTGGTTCGGAGGGCGGGAGGTGGCCCAAGGGAACCTGACGACGGGCGAGCTGACCGCGTTCTTGCTTTACGTGACGCTGCTCCAGATGCCGGTGCGCAGCATCGGATGGATCGTGATGATTTTCGCGCGCGCCCAGGTCGGCGCCCAGCGCATCTACGAGATCGTGGACGCCGAATCGACGGTGAAGGAGAAGGCGAACGCCGGCGAGCTGGTTCGACCGCGAGGGCATGTGCGTTTCGAGAACGTGTCCTTTGGCTACGACGCCGTTTCCCCCGTCCTGGCAGGGATCGAGATCGATGCTGCGCCGGGAGAAGTCATCGCCCTGCTGGGGCCCACGGGCAGCGGTAAGAGCACCGTCGTCAACCTGCTCCCCCGCTTCTATGACGTGAGCGGCGGGCGCATTACTATCGACGGCATCGACATCCGCGACCTGACGCTCGCGTCCCTGCGGCGGGCTATCGGCATCGTGCAGCAGGACGTGTTCCTGTTTTCGGCCACGATCCGCGACAACATTGCCTACGGCGCGGTGGAGGCCAGCCAGGAGCAAATCGAGGCGGCGGCGCGGGCAGCCCAGATTCACGATTTCATATCGAGTCTGCCTGAGGGCTACGATACCTGGGTCGGCGAACGCGGCATCACCCTCTCCGGCGGGCAGAAGCAGCGGGTGGCCATCGCCCGCACGCTGCTCATGGACCCGCGCATCCTGATCCTGGACGATTCGACCTCCAGCGTGGACATGGAGACGGAGTACCTGATCCAGCAGACGCTGGCTCGGCTCATGAAGGGGCGCACCGCCTTCGTCATCGCCCAGCGCCTGCGCACCGTAAAGATGGCCGACCAGATCCTGGTGCTAGAAGGCGGACGGATAGTGGAACGAGGCCGCCACCGCGAGCTGCTCCGCCAGGGCGGTTTCTACCGACAGATCTATGACCTGGAGCTGCGCGACCAGGAGGAGGCCCTTCGACAAGCTCAGGACGAGGCGCTGGCGGCCCGGCGCGAGGCGCGGGCGGAAGTGGGCGAAAGCTAGATGGGGTTCTGGGGCGGCGCTCACGCGGGCAGTTGGAGCCACGGCCGCTCAGGTCAGGCCAGGCAGGGGCTGCGCCGCAGCGACGGGTGGGAAGACGAGGAACTGGGCAAGGTCTACGACCACCAGGTCATGGCCCGCTTCCTGCCCTACCTGAAGCCCTACCGCAGGCAGGCGGCCCTAGCCCTAGGCGGGATGCTCCTCTTCGCGGCCGCTTCGTACACGCAGCCCTACCTCATCGGCCTGGCCATCGACAGGGCCCAACAGGCCGATCTCCGTGGTCTGACGATCATCGGCATCGTCCTGGCGGCGCTGGCGGTGGTGGGCTGGGCCGCGCAATACATCCAGCTCGCTCACACCGCCTGGCTGGGCCATCGCGTCCTCTACACGCTGCGCACCCGGATGTTCGACCATCTGATGCGCCTTTCCCTCGGCTTCTACGACCGCAATGAGGTGGGACGAGTCATGTCCCGTGTGCAGAACGACGTCAGCGTCCTTCAGGACCTGTTGACTTCGGGACTGCTAACGATCCTGGCCGACTTCGCGGGCCTGGGACTGGTCATCTTCTTCTTGCTCTATCAGGACGTGCCTCTGGCTCTCATCACCCTCACCACCGTTCCGGTGCTGGCCGTGATCATGGTGCTGTGGCAGCGGCGGGCGCGGGTGGTATTCGTGCGGGTGCGTCAGGCGATAGCCGTGGTGAACGCCAACCTCCAGGAGAACGTGTCCGGCGTGCGGGTGATCCAGACCCTATCGCGGGAGGACGAGAACGTCCGCCGCTTCGGCGTGGTTAACGCCGACAACCTGAACGCCAACGTGGAGGCGGGGCGGCTGACGGCGGCGGTGATGCCCCTGGTGGAGGTGCTGGTGGCGGTGGCCACGGCGCTGGTCATCGGCGTCGGCGGCTGGTGGGTGCTCCAAGGCTCGATAACCCTGGGTGTGCTGGTCGCGTTCGCCCTTTACGTCCAGCGCTTCTTCGACCCCGTGCGCGACCTCGTCTTGCAGTACACGCAGCTCCAGCGCGCCATGGCCGGCGGTCAGCGCATCTTCGAGGTGCTGGACACCCAGCCCGAGATCGTTGACGGGACCGACGCCCTCGACCTGCCGGACATCCACGGCGAGGTGGCCTTCGAGCACGTCAGTTTCGGTTACTCGCCGGAGGTGGAGGTGCTCCACGACATCGACCTGCGGGTGCGCGCCGGCGAGACCATCGCTCTGGTGGGGCCGACAGGCGCCGGCAAGAGCACTCTTACGGCGTTAGTCCCCCGCTTCTACGATGTGACCAAGGGTCGCATTCTCATCGACGGGCACGACGTCCGCCACATTCGGCGGGACTGTCTGACCCGCCGCCTGGGGCTGGTGCTCCAGGACCCGTTCCTCTTCTCGGGCTCCGTGGCCGAGAACGTTCGCTACGGCCGTCCGCAAGCCGGCGACGAAGAAGTGCTGGCGGCGGCCAAGGCGGTGGGCGCGCACGACTTCATCGTGCGCCTGCCCGAGGGCTACGACACCATCCTCCACGAGCGGGGGCAGAACCTATCGTTGGGGCAGCGCCAGCTCATCAGCTTCGCGCGGGCGGTGCTGGCCAACCCGCACATCCTCATCCTGGATGAGGCCACGGCCAATGTGGACACAGCTACGGAGATGGTCATCCAGCGGGCTCTCAAGAAGCTGCTGCGGGGGCGCACGTCGTTCGTCGTCGCCCACCGCTTGTCCACCGTGCGGGGGGCCGATCGGCTGGTGGTGCTGGACGAAGGACGCATCGTGGAGGTTGGGCGCCACGATGAACTGCTGACCCGCGACGGCCTCTACGCCCGCCTCTACCGCATGACCTACGAAGAGCAGGCGGCGGAAGACGGGGGCGGGCGACGGGGTTAACAGCCGCGGTTTGACAGAGGACGCCGCCGTGCTAGCATAGGTGCGCACGGCGGAGAGGCGCCGTCGTGGGGGGTGCTGGCGATGTGGACCTACGTACGGCTGGGCCTGCTGTGGACCGTCGTGGTCTTGGCGCTGGGCAGCAGCGCGGAGACGGGCGCTACTCCTGGCGCGACCGAGCTGGTCAGCGTGAACAGCGCTGGCCAGCAGGGGACCGGCGACAGCGGGGCCTGGGGGCGGCCCGCCATCAGCGCCAACGGCCGCTACGTGGCGTTCGAGTCCTTCGCCGCCAACCTAGTGGCGGATGACACCAACAACCGCGCCGACATCTTCTTCCGTGATCGCCAGGCATCGACGACGACCCGCGTGAGTCTGGGGAACACCGGCAACCAGGCGAACGGCTCCAGCTTTCAGCCTGCCATCAGCGGCGATGGGCGCTACGTGGCGTTCGAGTCCGACGCCACCAATCTGGTATCGGGGGACACCAACGCGGCCAACGACGTCTTCGTGCGCGATCGCCAGGCGGCGGGGAGCACCACCCGTGTGAGCGTCGCCACCGGCGGCGCTGAGGCGAACGGCGCCAGCTATCAGCCGGCCATGAGCAGCGATGGTCGCTATGTAGCCTTCCACTCGGAGGCCACCAATCTGGTCTCCGGCGACACGAATGGTGCGACGGACGTCTTTGTGCGCGACCGCGACACTGACGTGGATGGTATCTTCGACGAGTCGGGGGCGGTGTCCACTACCCGCGTCAGCGTGGACAGCGCCGGCGCTGAGGCAAACGGCGCCAGCTCGCAAGCCAGCGTCAGCAGCGACGGGCGCTACGTGGCATTCGAGTCCGAGGCCACCAACCTGGTGTCGGGTGACACCAACAACGCCGTCGACGTCTTCGTGCGTGACCGGGATACCGACGGGAATGGCATCTTCGACGAAGCAGGAGCGGTCTCCACGACCCGCATGAGCGTCAGCAGTGGTGGCGCCCAGGGGGACGGGGGGAGTGGTGGTCCGGCCATAGACTGGAACGGGCGCTACGTCGCTTTCAGCTCGACGGCCGCCAACCTCGTGGCGGGAGACAGCAACGGCGCCGCGGACGTCTTTGTGCGCGACCGCCAGGCGGGGAGTACCACCCGTGTGAGCGTGAGCAGCGGCGGCGCTGAGGCGAACGGCGCCAGCTATGACCCCGCCGTGAGTTGGGATGGGCGCTACATCGCTTTCAGTTCAACCTCTACCAACCTGGTGTCGGGCGACACCAACGGTGCCGATGACGTCTTTGTGCGCGACCGTGACACTGATGCCGATGGCATATTCGACGAGTTGGGAGCAGTGTCCACTACCCGCGTGAGCGTGGACGGCGCCGGCGTCCAGGGTGACGCCGAGAGCTCGTCGCCGGCCATCAGCGCCGATGGTCGCTACGCCGCCTTCTACTCTTACGCCGGCAATCTCGTATCGGGGGACGCCAACGGCCGCCGCGACGTCTTCGTGCACGACCGCTCGGCCCCTGTGGGCGGCATAGCAGAACTGCCGGACATCTCCGGTCGGCCGGCGCCAGACTACACGGCGCTGGCCGGACTGGCGGCCGCCGCCCTGGCCGCACTCACGGCAGGCGCCTGGTACGCCAGGAGGCGCTTCGGTTGGCGGAGGCTCAGGTAGCGCCGCTCGCCGCCTAGGGTTCCCCCGAGACCACCGCCACCGCCTCGATCTCCACCAGCATCTCGGGTGAGGCGAGGCGGCTGATCTCTAGCAGGCTGGACGCTGGCCGCACGTCGCCGAAGGCCTCGCGGTGGGCGCGGGCCGCCTCGTCCCAACGGGCCATGTCGGTCAGGTAGATGCGCGTCCGCACCACGTCGCGCAGGGTTGCGCCCGCCTGGCCGAGGTAGCCCTCGATGTTGGCTATGGTCTGCTTGGCCTGGGCGTAGACGTCGCCGAGGCCGACCAGCTTGCCGTCGGGCCCCCAGGCTACGGTGCCCGACACGAACACGAGGTCGCCCACGCGGACGGCGCGCGAGAAGCCGATGATGTCCTCGTAGGGGCTGACGGAAGATATGCGTTGGCGGTCCATCATGTCGGTTTCTCCGCTATGGCATGCGCCGAGACCGGTCCAAACCATACCTGTTCGCCGGCCTCCAGCCAATCCCACTCCTCCTCATACCGGTTGTTGGCGACTCGGAGCGGGTTCTCTCGGTCGAATTCCCATTTCAACGGGTTGAGAAGAATGTACTCTCGGCCCCGGTTGAGTTCCTCTTCGTCACGGATGACCCGTTCGTAGTAGTTGCGCTGCCAGACGCGCGCGGAACGGTAGGGCGCATTTCCCGCCCGCCACTTGGTTGCCACAATGGACTTGAACGCGCCTACCACCTGGCCCAATGTAGGGGCAGGGCTTGCCCCTGCCCGCCCTGGGCGGAAGGGGTGGGCGCCCGCAAGGGGCGCCCCTACATGGTTCAACCAAACGATGAAGTGGACGTGGCTGGGCATTACAACTATGACATCCAGGGAGATGCTGGGGAAACGTTCCTGCTGGGTGTCCCACGTCTGCCACAGGATCTCTTGCAGGGCCGAGTTTTCGAAAAGGGGTTGGCGCGCGTGGGCGCAAACGGTGACAAGGTATGCTCCGGTGGAGGTGTAGTCGTAACCCTTCAAACGGATCGAGCGACGCTGGGATTCGTAATCCATCTGACTAAGGTAGTGGTGTTATTCCCACAACTTTCCCTGGGGTAATTCCGACTTCTCCCTGGGCGGCAGGCCCAGGTGCTGGTAGGCGCGGGCCGTGGCCACCCGCCCGCGCGGCGTCCGCTGGAGGAAGCCTAGCTGCATCAGGTACGGCTCGTAGACGTCCATGATCGTGTCCGCGTCCTCGGAGATGGAGGCGGCAATGGTTTCGATGCCCACGGGCCCGCCGTCGAACTTGTCGACGATGGTGTGCAGCACCTTGTGGTCCACCTCGTCCAGGCCCAATTCGTCGATCTCCAGGCGGGCTAGGGCCTCGCGGGCCACGTCGCGGGTGACGACGCCGTCGGCCATCACCTGGGCGTAGTCGCGCACCCGCTTCAGCAGCCGGTTAGCCACGCGAGGCGTGCCGCGGGCGCGACAGGCGATCTCCAGCGCTCCGTCCTCCTGGATGGGCAACTGGAGGAGGGCGGCGTTGCGGCGCACCAGGGTGGCCATGTCCTCCTGCTGGTAGAAGTCCAGGCGGTAGACGGCGCCGAAGCGGTCGCGCAGGGGCGGGCTGAGCATGGCGTAGCGGGTGGTGGCCCCCACGAGCGTGAAGGGCGGGATCGATAGCCGGATGCTGCGGGCGCCGGGGCCGCGCCCGAGGACGATGTCCAGGGCGAACTCCTCCATCACCGGATAGAGGATCTCTTCGGCTGGTCGGGGCAAGCGGTGGATCTCGTCGATGAAGAGAACGTCCTCCCGCTGCAGGTTGCTGAGGATGGCCGCCAGGTCGCCCGGCCGCTCGATGGCGGGACCCGAGGTGAGGCGGATGCTCACCCCCATTTCGTGGGCGATGATGTGGGCGAGCGTGGTCTTGCCCAGGCCCGGCGGGCCGTAGAGGAGGTGATGGTCCAGCGGCTCGCCCCGCTGCTTGGCCGCCGCGATGGCGATGCCCAGGTTATCCTTGATCCGCGCCTGCCCCACGTAGTCGGCCAGGCGCTTGGGGCGCAGGGTGGTATCGAGGGTGGCGTCCTCGTCCAGGGGCTGGCCAGAGACGATACGCTGGGTCAAATGGCTCCTTCGGTGCGGTGCTTTGTTAGCGGTAATTATAGGGCGGCCCTGGTGGGTCGTCCACGTGATCAACTATCCTGCGGGATAAATCTCGCAGCTTCGATGAAAGCTGCGGGGTTCAACCCGCAGAGTTGAACCAACGAATCTGAAATTCTGGTCTGCCGAGCTCGGATGGCGGCAGCTCTCACTATTCCTTTTGGAGGGTCTTGCCGAGGATCAGGTACGCCTCGCCGGCGTCAGGGCGGGCGTTATCGGGGCCGTCCGCCAGGAGGGCGCCGGCCAGGACGTCGGCGTTGCCGTCGCCGTCGAAGTCGCCGCTGGCCACGGAGAAGCCGAGTTCGTCGCCGGCCTCAGCGCCCAGGATCGCGATATTCGGGTCCTCCGCAGCGTCGAGCACGGGCGGCCAGGCGGAGCTGCCGGCGAAGATCCTCACCTCGCCCCCCTGATCGCGGACGTTCTTGAGCGAACCGGCCGTGGGGGCGCCGGCGATGACGTCGGCGATGCCATCGGCGTCGACGTCACCGGCGGCCAGGGCGTTGCCCAGCAGATCGTTGGGGTCGGGGCCGACGATGGTAGCGTCTTGCTGGTCGCGGGCAATGTTGATGCTCTCGGGGAGGTTCTTGCGCCCGAGGATGACATAGACCTCGCCGCAGTTGTTGCGCCCGTTCTGCGGGCCATCGGCGTTGCGCGCGCCGATGAGCGCGTCGGCGGTGCCGTCGCCGTTCACGTCGCCGGCGGTCACTACGAACCCCAGCCAGTCCTGGGCCTCGCCCCCGTAGATGGTGACGAAGCCATCGCCGGAGGCGAGGTCGAGGCTGCCCTTGAGGTCGTTCTTGCCGAAGATGATGTACGCCTCGCCGCCGTCGGTTCGTTCGCCGGGCCCGTCGGCCTTATGCGTGCCCAGCAGGATGTCGTCCTTGCCGTCGCCGTTCACGTCGCCGGCGGCCGCGAAATTGGCGAGCAGGTCTTCGGCCTCGGCGCCCAGGATGGTGAAGTCTTGCTGGTTTTGGGCCACGTCCACGCGGCCGCCGAGCTGAGGCGAGCCGAAGACCACGTAGGCCTCGCCGGCCTGGGAACGAGCGGCGTCGGGGCTGGCGGCGGGCGCGGCGGTGATGATGTCGGCGACGCCGTCGCCGTTGACGTCACCGGCGGCCAGGGCGTAGCCCAGGTAGCCTCCGGCGTGGGCGCCGGCGATGGTGAAGTCCTGCTGCCCCTGGGCTATGTCCAGCGTGCCATTGAGGGCGGGCGAACCGAAGATGACATAAGCCTCGCCGGCGCCGGCGGCGCCGCCCACAGGTGTGGCAAACCGCGCGCCCACCAGGATGTCGTCGGTGTCGTCGCCGTTGACGTCGCCCGCCGCCACGACGAAGCCCAGGTTGTCGCCGGAGTTGGCGCCGACGATGGTCAGGCCCGGCTGGCCTGTCGCCAAGTCCAGCGTGGCCTCGCCCCCGACGCGTCCAAAGACGACGTAGGCCTCGCCGGCATTGGTGCGGGTGTTGTCGGCGCCGTCGGCCAAGGGGGCACCGACAAGGATGTCGTCGCGGCCGTCGCCGTTGAAGTCGCCGGACGCCAGGGAGAAGCGGTCGGCTAGGTAGTCGCCGGCGTCGGCCCCGAAGATGGTCAGCTCAGCGGCGCCGGCGGCCAGATCGAGGCTGAGCTCCTGCCCACCCGGCGCTCCGCCGCTCGGAGTAGCCGTCGGCGACTCCGGCTCGGAGCCGCCGCTGCAGGCCACTGCCAGCAGGAGGAGGGCCGAGAAGACGACGAGGGTGGTCCGAAGGCGGTACATTGCCCACAGAATAGCACAAGGTCTGAGCGATCTACCCGACCCGCCGCAGCTCGATGGTGACGGCGTTGTAGCGATCCATGCACTCCAACTTAACCGTCTCCGGCCCGCCCCACTCTGGGGGATAGCCGCCGCCGAACTGGAGCATGAGAATGTAGGGGAAGATGTCGTGGTAGAAGAAGCCGCAGAGGCCGGCGGCATCGTGGGCGCTGATCTCGAACATATCGCCGGCCCTATGGTTCCAGTGGCAGGTGCCCTTCACCGACTTGATCGTAGCCATCACTCGATGGCCGACGTGGTACTTGTCCTGCTGGGGCATGGGGAAACTCGCCTCCCTCGCTGCTTTGGCTGAGCCGCGGATGGCTGGGAGGAGTGTACTCACGCGGCGAGAGCGGAGTCAAGGCGGGTCGCGCCGGGCGCGGAATTTGGACGGTCCGGGACTTTGCGCTTGACAAAGGGCGGCGCGGCACGTATGTTCTAACAAAGACGCTTGGGCTATGGCCGAGAGGAGTGAGTGCGCTATGCCGGGGCAACAGGGAGACCGCCCGGAAGTCGTCGACTTGATCACGGCGATTGAGCGACTGCGCCAGTCGCGGGTGATCGCCTACTACTTAGACGGTCAGGCCATCATGTCTGATGGCGCCATGCCAACCCTGTTCAGCCAGCTCAAGGCCGTAGGGAGGCAGCCCCGAATAGACCTCTTTGTTCACAGCAGGGGTGGCGTCACCGTAACGGCCTGGCGCATTGTGCAGGCAATAAGGAGTTTCTGCGACCACTTCGGAGTCCTCGTGCCCTATAGGGCGCACAGCGCCGCGACCCATGTGGCGATGGGAGCTGACGAGATCGTCATGGGGCCGTTCTCCGAGTTGGGACCCGTCGATCCGTCGCGCACCCATCCACTTCTGCCGCGAGGGGACGATGGGAAACCGGTAAGTGTTTCCGTGCAGGATCTGAAGCACGCAATGGAGTTCATCAAGCGCGAGGCCGGGAAGAAGGGGCTCTCGGGGCCGGGGTTTGCCACAATCGTCGCCGCGCTGTTTCAGCAGGTTCACCCCCTGGCCGTGGGCGCGATCGAACAGTCGTATGAGTTGGCGAAGCTCATAACACGCAAGGTTCTGTCGACACACATGGACCCAAAGGCGCAGAAGGGTGACATCGAGCGAATAGCCAACAGCCTCTCTGACGACTTTAAAGAGCATACGTACCAGATTGGCGTGCAAGAGGCGAAGAGACTCGGTCTGAAGGCACAAGAGGCCGGGGACGACCTTCACGACGCGATTTGGGCGTTGCTGGAGTACTACCAGGGCCTGGAACGGATCCCAGCGCCGGTTCAGCTGCCCGCGGGTACGGGGCCCCCGGGCCAGCCTCCGCAGCCCGCTCAGAGTCAGCAGCTCCTGGTGACGAGGGTCGGACACCTAGACTCGACAGCACGCCGGGCAGACTGCCAGGCCTTCTTGCGCCAAGCAGCCGATGGTTCGCTGGAGGTGGCCGGTGATAGGTGGGTGCTACTGTAGGGGAAGTCGCTCTTCCCCAGTCAGGACTCGGTCAGATGAGAGCATGAGTGGAAGGGGGTCGAATTTCCCCCTTGCTAGCGTGGATGTCCTGTCGCGCTCTCTAGCTACAATATACGGCGGGACGACCGTGTGTTGAGCCTCCGTGATCTGAACGAGACGAACCTCGGCTTGCCACTCTTGCTGTTGCATTGTGCCTTCCCTCTGAGGAATTTAACCTTACCACACCTCTAGGTTGCCTGCAACCCGACGCCGTGCCACCCCCGCCCCTTCACTCCTCCCAAAGCGCCGCCATCACTATCGCGCCGCTGCGGACGGTGCGCGCCCGGCGGAGGGCCTCGTTCTGGGGGACGTCCTTGCCGAGCGGTGAGGGCTCGCGACCGGCGGGAGGCGTTGGGCGAGGCGGCGGCGGCGGGTCGGTCATGGCTCTAGGTGTAGACGCCGACCACCAGAGCGTCGCTCGGGTCGGACTCCGAGAAGAAGATGAGGGCGCAGCGGCGGCCGGCCACCATCTCGCCCGAAGCGATGTTGCGGGCCACCGGCACCTCCTCCAGCCACACCGATAGGCTGCCCGCCACCTGCACCGTCGCCTTATAGGTGACGGCGTTGAAGCTCTTGACCACGCCCCGGCGCACGTCCATCTCACACCGCTCCCAGGGTCAAGCGCTGCTCGTAAGCCGGCGCCCGCCCACTGCGAACGTAGCGCAGGCTCAGGCCCAGCACCCGCCGCTTCGCCAAGGAGAGGCCGGCCGGCGGATCGGTGATGGTGACCACGTCGTACAGCTCCTGCCCGCAGTTGGGGGGCGCCACCAGCGAGCCGCCCTGCGCCGCCATGGCGAGGTGGCGCTGTTCGGCGCCGGCGCGGTCCTGGGCCAGCGCTACCGTGTCCAGGTTCAGGTCGTGCGTCTGGCGGACGCGGTCGTAGGCGTCCTCGATCTCGGCCCAATCGAAGCCCTCCACGAAGGGGCCATTGCCGAACACCTGGGCGCGATTGGCCGGCGGCCGCAGGGAGGCGTAGCGGCCGCTCAGAACGGGGTGGTCGACGCCGAAAGCGTAGTCGGAGGCATCGGCGGCCTGCGGGTTCCGCACGTAAGCCAGGTGGCCTCGGAAGAAGAGTACGTCGGGCGCCATGGCCAGCAGGCGGTGGACGGCCGCGGCGGCGCTCTCGCCGGGCTGGATGGTGAAGCTGGGGTAGAGATTGGCGATGGTGGAACTGTAGCTGAGCGCCGATAGCTCCAACCCGGCGCGCGCCACGACGAAGGAGAGGAGCTGAAAGACGTTACGCTCGCCCTTGGCCCAGGCGTACTGACGGCGGGCACGCCAGCCGTCCAGGAGCTGCCAGGCATCGTGGGCGTGGAGTACGAGGGTGGCGGCGCCGCCGCCGGAGGTGTACTCCCGGCCTTGGAGCCAATAGGCCGGCCCGGCGGAGGCCAGGGGGCCGCTCGCGGTCACGTATCCGGGGCTTATCCGGACCTCGGCGCCCCGCTGGATGACCGCCTTCGCGCCGGACAGGTCGACGTAGCGACCGTCATCGTTGCGCAGGACTACGCGCAGGCGGCCGCCGCCGGGCTCGTCCTCGCTGGTCAACTCCAACACGTCGGCGGTCACGTCCAGGGTCGATGTGGCCAGGTCTGCCTGCCAGGCACCCCAGGGGGCCGTTAGCCAGAAAGCGCTGGCGCTACAGGCCAGAGCCAGGCCGTACTGGCCCGATAGGTTCAGGGGCACCGGCTCGCGCCAGAGGTTGTCCACGAAATCGGCGGCGGCGGGCGAGTAGGAGAAGTAGGGGCGGTTGTAGCTTTCGCTGCCGCTGTACTTCTCGATGAAGGTGGCGCGGAAGGTATCGGCGTAGGCCAGGAAGGGGGCCCGGAACTCCACGCTGGAACCGGCGCTGGCGCCCATCACCTCCCGCAGCGGAGACCAGGCGTCCACTGCCTCGGAGTAGCCGTCGCCGTAGATGGTTGACCAGACCTTGTTCCGGCTCTGGCTGTCGGCGCCCGTTACCAGCACGTTGAAGTCGAGCCAGTACTGACAGGCGAGACCGCTGACCGAGCTCAGGCTGTTGCTCCATGCGAGCGGTCAAGTTTTCGCCCCGCGCGTCTGGACTCGGGTGGCCCGACGTTCGCCATCAGGTCCTCGGGCGGTTCAGCGTCTGTCGCGTCGCGCGGCTCGGGCAGTTCAACGTGGCCGGGAATGGCGCCCTCTACCGTGAGCGACCCGTCGTCTTCCACCCACACGCGGTCCAGCAGTTTGCCCATGCTCGGATACGTCGGGGCGAGAGACGTGCCCAGAAGAAATCCCTGCGGCACCTTCCCCTGAACGACGTAGCGCGCGAGCCGGCGCAGGTTCTGCGCGTAGCGTTCGAACCGCTCGGCATCGGGCGTGCGCTCGAGTCCCTTGAGCTGGGCCTCGGCGTCGGCGCGTTCGCGGGCGATCCGGGCAACCTCGCTGTCGAGCACCTGAGACGAGCCGCCCATGCGAACGTAGGTCGTCAGCGCGCGCTCGTGCTGCGCGTCTAGATTGCGAAGGTGAGCGCGCAATCGGTTCTCCTCGTGGGTCTGTTCCACGTCGGCGCCGGCGGCACGTTGTTCGTAGGTCTCGGCCTCGCGGAGCAGGTTCTCGGGCTCGCTGATGGCCCGGCGCAGGAACTCCAACACCCGGCCCTCCAACTCGTCGGCAGGCCAGTGCGTCTTGTAGACGCCGGTGTGGTCGGGGGCCAACTCGTGGAAACGGACGCGACTGCCGCACTTGTACTTCGCCACGCCTCCGCTGTCACGACTTTTGGTGGACGCGTAGTAGAGATTGCCGCACCGGCGACAGAAGACCCTGCCCTTCAGCGCGTAGACGTTGCGCGGCTTGGGACCGCTTCGCGTGCGGCGCTGTTTCAACGCTATCTTGGCCCTCGCTTGCCTGTCCTCGTCTACAAGCGCGGGACTAGCCATCGGCCGGCCGGCGTAGGTAGCGTGTCCGGAGTATCGCGGACTCGTGAGGATCCGGTAGACCATCGTGTGATGCCACCGGCGAGCACGTCGCGCGACGTTCTTGTGGGTCGGCACGGGCACGCCGCGCTCGTGAAGCTGGTCGGCGATCTCTTGAATGCCGTCGCCGGCGAGGCACCGATCGTAGACCCAGCGGACGATCCCGGCCTCCCAGGGATGGGGTGTCAGCACCAGTCCTGGACCTCGTTCGTAGCCATAGGGAACGACGTTCGAAATGTAGGCGCCGCGGTCTTTCTCGTCTCGTGCCTCCACCTTGCGGTAACGTCCCTCGCTCATGCGACGGGCGATCACTTTGCGCTCGAGCGTGGCGACGCCCATCATCATCGTGAACATGAACTCACCTTCTGGCGTGTCGTCGAAGGACTGACTTACGAAGTCTACTGCCACCCTGAGTCGCTTGAACTGTCCCATGGCCAGAAGCGCTTCGACGGTATCGCGTCCCAGTCGGTCGGCGCTGTAGATGACAACGCAATCGAAGTCCTTGTCCTCGGCGGCCTGAAGCAGGCGTCCCCCCTCGGGTCGGTCCTTGAACGGGATCGTGCCGCTGATTCCGTCGTCTGCGAACTCCCCAGCTACCGGCCAGCCCTTGGCCTCGCAGTAGTCGCGAGCGTGGATGAGTTGGGTCTCGATGGTGTTCCGCTCGGCTTGGGCATCGGTACTGACCCTGGCATAGATGGCGGCGCGTGTCATCGTGTATCGTCCTTCGGCAGGCTGAACCGCACCTTGAAGTAACTGTCCTTGGGCCAGGCCTGCCAGTCTTCGTAGGCCTCCAGGATGGTGGCGGCCGGGATGGCCTTGACGACGCGCGCGGCGTGCCCGTCGGCGGTGGCCCCGTGCCGGTAGAAGAAGCCGAACCAGCCTGAGAACGTTCCGTCCTTGTGGGCGATGACGCGGTCCGGATGGACCCCGCCGTCCCAGAGCTTGTCGGTGATCTGCTGTTGCCTGGACATTACGATTGCACCACCACGAGGTCGAAGCCAAGGCGCTTGGCCTCGGCAACGGCCTGCTTGCGGGCTTCGCTGTAGAGTCCATTGAACCAGTGGAGTTCGAACTCGTCGCCGTAAGTGAAAGCCCAGCCGCCCCAGCCTCGCGGCGCGTGCCCGTGGCTCCCCGCGCTTGGCTTCGACGATGTCGCGGTTGGTGAAGCCGGCGCCGCGCACGGCCTTTACCTTGCGGGCTGCTTCGAGTCGTTTCTCTGTCCACATTCTAATTGTCCTCCTACTAGATAGAACGCTCGAGGAGTCTGTTCGTTACGGGAAAGGCGCGTGCGTACGGTAAACAGGCGGTAAAAACTTTTCCGGCCGTCGGAGAGCCGGTCAGCTCGCATCACAGGTCCAGCAGGTCCCAGCGGTTCAGCCACTCGCTCTTGCCGACCTGTTTTGAGCGCGCAAGCCTTGGTATTATGTTAGAATAGTAGTGTACGAGAGGAGCGAACATGGCGCGAGGATCTGAACGACGTGGCTTCCGATGCCCCTGCGGTGGCGTCATCGGCGTGCGCCGGACGTGGCCTGCCGAGGACGACGTTCTGGTGCGATACCGCAGTTGTCTGGCCTGCGGGCGAGGCTTCAAGTCCGTCGAGATCCTCACTGACGTCACGCAGCGGCGGTCCTTCAAACGAACCGTCCGCGCCATCCAGCGGTTGCTAGTAGGGGCATGGAGTTGCCCAAGGAGACAAGATGTCTGAAGCACTGAAGAAGATGGATGCTGCCTTCGCGGTCGTGGCGGACATGGACGCCGCCGTTGAAGAGTTCCTGGCCAACGAACACGAGTCTGGCGTCGTTCTCAAGGGCGCCGACGGCCCCACGGTTCGGGACGCCATCGTGGCGTTGAAGAACCTGTGCACGACCCTGGCCGGCGCGCTCATGGATCAGGCCACGCGCAAGTCGTCTGAAATGGCCTTCAACAAGGCGCTCGAGAAGGCGCTCGAGGAGAAGGTCGTGCCCGCCGAAGAACTGAAGCTGCCCGAGGGCTCGCTGGTAGCGTTCGGTGACCGTCCGAACGAGCTCAGCGTCATCGTGCTGCGCAAGACCACCGCGACGTTGCTCAAGGCGCTCGTCAAGGCCGCTGCCCTACAGCTGGCCGGCGGGACTGACGACGTTCTTGCCGTCGCCGGCAAGGCCTTCCCAGAGATGAAGATCGACAACCAGGTCACCGGGTACAAGGGCGCACCCGTTTTGGGGTCCGTGATCGTCAAGAAGGCAGACAGTCTGGGCAAGTTGACCAAGGCCGCCCGGCCTGAAGGCGAACCGACCAACCTGAGCGCGATTGAATACATCGCGAAGGCCGGCTGCAAGGGCCAGAACCGCCAAGTGAATTTGGTCTAGTCATGAACGCGCGAGCGGCATGGCGAAAACTGATCTCTGGTCTCGAGCGCGATATCAAGGTCGCTCACCCGGACCTACGGAAGCATCTCGAGGTGTCCCTGGAGTATGTCAAGGGCGCCCACGGACACGCGGGTCACTACGACCTGCCGACCTTGAACCTTGACGCTGCCGGCGGCGACGTCTACCTCGCGCTCGCCGATGCGCTCGACGCCGAGGGCAAGCGACTGAAGCACAAGGAGAATCAGGGCGCCCGATGGGCCGCAGGCATCCTGCGGAGGGCGCAGTCAAACCGCGTTAGCGCCCTGGGAAAGTGCACGTCCGGAGAACTCGAGGCGCTTATCAAGGCGCGCGACGAAGAGGGCGAGACGCTCGAAGACCATATCGAGCGCATGACTCGCAGAACGATACGAGGAGGAGGCTAATTTGATCACGTTGGAAGCGATGCGCGAGGCCTGGGCCGAGGCCAGCAAGGCAGCCGACGTCAAGAAGGCAACCTACATCAGGGCGCTTATGCACGGCTGCGAATATCTCATCCCGACGACCGATGACCGACCGGTCTTCATCCGATGCCGGTGCTGTCAGTCGGTGGTCAGCGTCGTGATGGGCCAGGACACTGATATGCCCGACGCCAACCAGCCGACGCACCGGATGCACGCCCCGTCGCCGTGTGGGCACTGCCGGAACAGCGTCATGTTGCCGGGGTGGACGTTGTTCGGCATCCGCGAGGCCCACGCGCAGGGACGCACCGTCGGCCTCGGAGGCAAGGCAGTGCCCCGCGGACTATCGCCGCTGCGCAGCATGACCTTCGACTACGACGCGAGCCTGCTGGGCGTGGTGGGATCTGAGGCAAGCAAGGCGCACATGACCATGTTCGCCGGGCCGGGCCAGCAGGAGACGGTGATGTCAGTGGTTATCCTGCTGGATGATGCGTCGGCAGTGGAGCAGGCGCTGGCTCAGATGGAGAATCTAACTGTGGATCAGATTCAGGCTACCTTCGGCATGCCCGGCAATTTCGGTGGGCCGAAGCTCCGGGACTCGCGTCAGTTGGACGTGTCGGACTTGGGCGAAACCGCCTTCGGTTTCGCGCTGACGTTCGAGCTGCCCCAAGCCGGCGTGGGCGACGGCCAGTGGGTCTTCTTCGGGCGCGACTCGCTTCTGGCGATTACGGTGACGGTGGCTATGGACGGCGTGGCCCCCGTAGACGCCGTGCTAATGGCCGAACTGATGGACGATAAGATTAAGGGCGAGTTGCTACAGTAGACAAGCTAGAATTCTCGGCGGTAGGCGGGCGGCCTGGCCTGCTGCTGAGCCAGGGCCGCGGTCAGCCTGTCCATCGCCGCACTGCGGAGCTTCTCCAGTTTGGCCTGCAGGTCCTGGAGCTCCTCGTTGGTCAGAACAGACGACAGTTCCTCAGCCAAACGAGTCGCCACGGGGAATGCCTCGGCAAGCTTGCGTTCGCCCTTTTCGGTCATGCGGACCCAGACCTTACGGCGGTCCTTCTTGTCAAAGACACGTTCCACCAGCCCCGGTTCTTCTAGCCTATCCACCAGACCTGTTATCGTCTGGCTGGCCTTGACCATTGCTTCGCCTATCTCTCCTGTGGTGAGGATCCCGCCCCCCTTTTTCAGGACGCCCAGAAGATGGAGCTGGGGAAGAGATATCCGCTGGGCTAGAAGAGCCAACTCCCCCACCTTGAAGATGGCGTTATAGGTTTGATAACCCACTACCCATTCGGCCATGCCCCTGGCGCTGTCGAGTTCGGGCTTGCGCTTTAGCTGCCGTCGAGTCGCCACCACACTTGTCCTCCTTTTCCTTATGCTTGGGCGTGGCGACTGCCACGCCTCTCCCTTTTGCCTACGTCCGTAGCGAGTTCAAGTACTCCTTAAACCAGCGCTGGCTGTCCTCCGAGACGGCCTCTCGCAGGCCCAGCAAATTCGTGAACATGACCCCTTGACAGATCACCGTGAACAGATGGGCCAGCACACAAGGATCCACGCTGTCCGCTATCTGGCCTTGGGCCGCGCCTCTCCGCAGAATCACCTCAAGTTCATCA